>Ga0129307_1002132_pt1 | contig 17173 bp, 13 predicted proteins | sample P1105metagenome_FD_94437 | JGI IMG/M metagenome (GOLD analysis project Ga0129307, IMG submission 94437) | Capybara group fecal microbial communities from Wisconsin, USA - P1105 metagenome | ecosystem: Host-associated > Mammals > Digestive system > Large intestine > Fecal | place: USA: Wisconsin... | reverse complement strand
TTATCTAATAGAGTATTATATGTTGTGGATGAGAAAAAAGTTCATTTGCTGGCCGATTTTTTAAATTATTATAATCTAAAGCATTATGATTGCTATTTTTTAACATCTGCTAGAAATACTTTTAAACTTTGGAAGGATGGAGAAGTAATCTTGAGCTGGGAGGATATTAACATTAGTTTTAACAATCAATTCAGATGTGAAACTCTCCGTGAGATTTATTTCAATGTCTTATCTAATTTAAATGTCAATATAATTCACATTGATGATTTAAAATTCAATTCTTTTGATTTGATGGATGTTGGAAAGCTATTGAATTGTTCTTTTGTTTTTAATGGAGCTATTGATATTGATGATTGTTTCAACGAACAATCTTACTTAATTGATGATGAAGCTAACTTCAAAGAAAGTTATGGAAATTGGAGCAGTTCTGTTTCACAATTACTAAAATCATCTACTGTAATTTATCCTAATGATGAGGATATAGATAAGTATAATAAATTTAAGGTATTTAATGATAATAATAAAGTAATTAACACTCCTTTATTTGATGATAAATTAGTAGATACTTTTGATGAAAATCGCTCTGATAAAATTAAATTACTTATTCCTAGAGATTTATCTGATAGTGAAAATGATTTAATTAGAGATATTAAAGAAAAAGATGCCTCTGATATATTGGAAATTCATTTCTTAGATTCTTTACATGATAACATCGGTGATAAAATTAAAGATATTGCTCCTGATTTTGCTGTTTTATTTAATCCTTTCCCAGAAATGTTTGAAATCATTAATAGTTGCAATTCAAACAAAATCCCAATTATCGTTGATGAAAATTCATTAGGCGATTTCATTGATGAATTGGAATTTTCTAATTATACTAATTTTAAAGATAGTGGAGAAGCATATGAATATATTTTAGATTTATTCAAACCAGACAATTATTATAACTTGCTTAAGAGTTTATATTATTCAGATATTGGATTGAAAAAAGAAATAATCAAATATGACAATGATTTGGATGTAATATACTTAGGTTTGGGAAATAATGACCCTAAAATGTTCATTGAAGAGGTCCATCTAAGTGATAGGGATCAAAATAAGGTAGTTCCTTTCTCAGATTTTGAAGGTTTTCTTGCAAATTCATATGTCTCCCCAATATTATATGCTCCATTTGTCGAAGAGGAAAAACGTTGCTTTGCCGTAATGGACAATATTGCCAAGTATTTGATGAGTAATGTTAAAGATGACTCAAAATTGGTTTCAATAATCATGCCAGTATACAATAGGGTCGATATTGTTGAAAAGGCTATTGATTCAGTCTTAAATCAGACTTACACTAATTTCGAATTGGTGATTGTCGATGATGGAAGTAGCGATGGCACACGTGATTTGCTTGAAGATATTGCTGATGATAGGATAAAATTGATTTTCAATGAATCCAATGTCGGCGCATCTGCAGCCCGTAATGTTGCATTAGATGAGTGCTCAGGTGAATACATATTCTATTTGGACTCCGATAATGAATGGGATTCAAGATACTTGGAAGCGATGGTTGGAGCGTTCATTGAATTGCCTGATGCAAATGCAATATACTCCGGTCAGCTATTGTATGATAACATTGGCCAGCCTCCTTTTGCTATGCGCTTCGGTTCCCTAAATAAATCATTGTTGAAGAATGGAAACTACATTGATTTGAATTGTTTTGCCCATACTAAAAGAGTCTATGATGAAATAGGTGGTTTTGATGAGTCATTATACCGTTTGGTTGACTGGGATTTAATTTTAAGGATTTGCAATAACTTTAAAGTTTATTCTGTACCTATCTTGCTTTCCAAATATTATATGAGTGTAACCGATAACAGCATTTCTGATGCAAATGCTAGAAGCAATGAGAAAATGCTCGGTTATAAGAATTTAACCCGTGTAATTCAAAATGACAATGATTTTAATATTGACATTGACTATAAATTAGATAAAAAGGTGAATGTCATCATTCCTAGCTTTGAATCTCTAAAAGATCTCCAGGAATGCATCAATGCAATACGAAAATTCGATAATGATAAAGTTAAAATCATAATTGTAGATAACAATTCTGGAAAGGCCGTTAGATATTATCTGGAAACTCTGAAATCAAAAGGAATCATAGAATTAATACAGAATGATATTAATTATGGTTTTACATATGCTGTAAATCAGGGAATAGAAATCTCTGATGATGATGCTGACATTTTGTTGTTAAATAACGATGCAATATTGATGAATAACTCAATTGAAGCTATGCAGAAATTCGCATATGAGCATGATGATTGTGCTATTGTAGTTCCTCAACAGGTATTGCCTAGTGGAACGCCTACAATGAAACAGCATGTTCCTTATGCCTCTGAAGGTTTTGACTGTGATGTGAATCCTTCAGCACACCATAAAAACATTGTAAATATGGATAATTTCCACGATGGGGAATCTTTAGAGCTTAGCTTTGCACCATTCTTCTGTACTTACATAAAAAGGGAAGTTTTGGATAAATCATTCGGATTGGATGCTGAATTGGGCAGACATTATCGATCAGACAGAATATTTTCAGAATATGTCAGGCATGTTATGAATTATAGGATATTCCATGTAACTGATGCGATTGTATATCATAAGCTACAAAAGTCCACACAATCATTGAAGAAAAATGAGGAATCGTATGATAATATGCTATTTAAGAATAAATGGGAAGATGATTTGGCAGAAGAATTAGGATTCAAATGTCCAGAATGGGATTTGGAGTAGTAATAAAAAGTTATTTAAACAAAAAAATGTATATTAATATGTTACTGAAAGAGGTATATTTATGGAAACAATTACAAAGGAAGATCAAGTTGGCAATTTAGTTGAAAATAAGATAATCGGTTCATTTAGATTAACAAATTCTAAAATTAATTTTGCAGGTGCAAATAATATTCTTGTATGTGATAATAATATTAACTTTATGAATGCTAATTTAACATTTAATGGAGATAATTCTCTTGTATATATTTGTTCAGATGTGGGAGATGCATTTAGACTGTTAATTTATAATAATTCAACTCTATTCATTGGTAAAAATGCATTATTTGGTGCAGGAGTTAATATTAATGTCAATGAAAGCCAAAATGTAATTATTGGGGATGATGGCATAGTAAGCAATCAAGTTAAAATATTCTCTTCAGATTATTGTGCCATTTACGATTCAAAGACAAAATCCAGAAAAAACTTCTCAAAAGGCATTTACATTGGAGATCATGTGTGGTTAGGGCGTTACACATATATTTCCCGCGGAGTTAACATAGGTTCAGGTTCTATTATTGGAGATAACTCTTTCATATTGCCTAATTTCAAGGTTTCATCAAATAGTTTAGTTTATGGCAATCCGGCTAGAATTGTTGATAAAGATGTATTCTTTACAAAAGACTTTGTTGCTCAGTTTAAGCCAGAAGAATCGTTAAAGTCTAAATATTATAAAAGTGATGTTTTTAAATTTGAATTTGTAAATAAAGAAACTTTAAGCATGGAAAATATTGATAAAATTCTAAGAGATTTAAATGTTGAATCTAGAATGGAGTTCGTAAAAAAGCTGTTTGTTAAAAATAAAAGGGCTCATAGGTTTTTCATTCAGTAAATGAATAAGTGGTGTCTAAACTTATTGTTTAACATTCAGCATGTTTATTTTATAGTAATTTAATATCTATATTAATAAAGGTATTTAAAGAAGAGTTTATTTCCATTTAGGAAGTCTGCCCTCTTTTTTACCATATTTAATATAATGAACAAATGGATTAATTCCATTTTGTTTAACATCTTCATATTTCTCTAAATACCATATACTATCAAAATTAGGCGAAGGATTTAATCCATAATTAAGATAATCATTCAAATAGTATACAACTAAATTAACATTAGTTCTATTTAAAGAATAATACTCAGAAAACCATTCTTCATCAAAAAGGCCAGAATGCAAAATTGCAGAATAATCATCAACATTTTGTATGTTGAAAGAAGAATTTGGTAATCTTCCTTCTTTTCTTCCATACTCAATATAATGAACAAAGGGATTCATTCCATTTTTTTTAACATCAGCATTATTTTCTAAATACCATGAAGTATCAAATTGAGGGGAAGGGTTGTATTTTTTTTCCCAACCGATATCAATATAATGTTTAATGGGATTTTCAGATTCGTTTTTCAAATATTTTTCTTTATACCATTTTTCATCGAAAAGACGTGATAATTTAATAATCTCGTAATATCCTTTAGACATAATGTTGCCTCTATGATTTAAATATTATTTTTAATTGTTTGTAGTTTATTTTCTAATTCCGTAATTTTCATTTTTAGTTCTTCAACATTTTCAGTTGCATTTCCTTTTTTACGAGCAATCAAGCAAGCATCTAACCAAGGTTTAGCTTCTGGACGATTATCAACTGAAACATGCATAATTTCTAAGTCAACATATTTTGCCATAGCTTTCAATCCGTCTTCATGAAAACGATAGCAGTTTAACATATCCTCGCCATGTTTATGGCCTGTAGAAGGTACAATAATACAAACATAGCCTCCAGGTTTTAAAACTCTTTCAATTTGGTTCATAGTTAACCAAAAATATTCCAAATGTTCAAAAAATTGGCCGGAAATTATCACATCATAAATATTATCTTCAATTTCAAACCAATTATATATGTCAGTTACTACAATATCCACATTGTTTCCAGTTTTAATATCCAATCCAGTATAAGACCAATTGTCTTCGTTAAAAATATCACGATAATTATAGTTTCCAATTTGATCAAATGATCCAACATCAAGAATATTTAGTTTGTTAGCTTTATTAAGGTAATTGTTTTTAAACCATTTCATCTTTGAATATGAATTTTTATGCATAAAATTATCTCCTATTAAATATTATTTTGTTTAGTTATGTTTAAAAAGTTTATGTATGTATTAATATGGAAGTTTTTGTTTAATTTTTTTAAAATTTTCATCCATAACTAATTTATCAATCTCTAAATTAATAAAGATATTAAAACAAACTTCTTCAAGGGGTTTCGAAGTCCATTCTTTAATTTTAAATAGATGATTTTCAATCGAATAATATAAAGTAAATGATTCATTTATGTAAAGTAAATAATTTTCATCATTTTTATTTGCATTGATTTTTTTTTCTTTACTAACAAATAATATTCTTTTTTTGTTTATCATTTCATTATTTAAGTTATTATTAATATTCTGTTGCATTTCTTTTAATTTTTTAGAGTCTATAAATTTATTTACTTCATTTTCGTATGTAGGATACTTTTCAATTAATATTCTTGAATGTTTTTCGATTAATTCTTTTTTTTCATCTCCAAATGATGTATTGGAAGTATGAAAAATAAATGTAGCATCATCAATGATATTTTCCCATCCCTTGTTTTTTGCCCGCATACAAAAATCATTCTCTTCTCCATACCCTCTTTTGAATGTATTTTCATCAAAATACCCAATTGAATTAATTGTTTCTCTTTTTATATACATACAAAATCCATTTCCAGTTGGAACTCTCATATAGTTATGGGTTGATGTTTTTTCAACAAGGTGTGCCATACCATTAATTCCAAGATTTTCAGGAATTATATTTTTTTTATTCATTATAGGGACTGAGAATGCTCCTGCATTATTTGAAAAAGGAGTAACAGTAGCGATTTTTTCATCAGAATATGCTGCTATAGTTAATTTTTCAATCCATTTTGGGGTCACGATAGTATCGCTATTTAATATAATTACGTCTGTTGTAGAATTTTTTAAACCAATGTTAATGCTCTTAACAAATCCTAAATTAGTATCATTATTTAATATTTTAATATTGGGGTTTTTTAAGTTATTTAATAATTTATTAATTCTTTTATCGGTACTTGCATCGTTAATTAAAAATAATTCATATTTTGTAGAGTATTTTAAAACGCTTTCAATACATCTTTTTGTATCTTCATAAGCATTATATATTGGAATTATGATGGAAATTGTATTCTCTAAATTTTGATAAATATCTTTGATATTTTCTTGTTTGAAAGAAGTATATTTGAATTTATTAACATGAGTTTTAATAAAATGAACAAACGGATTTGTTTTATTTAAATCAAGATCATATTTTTCGACATATTTTTTAGTATTAAAATCTTCACACGGATTTAAACCTTTAAAAACACCAATTTTCAGATAATGATAAATAGGGTCTTGGCAAATTATAGGATATTCTGATTCATCAAATAATTCATTTTTTGAGATTATTTTATAATCTTCATTAAATAGGGGATTTAATAATAATTTTAACGGGGGTTTGTTAAATTCTCCTTTTTTATTTTTTGTTAGTAATTTTTCTATAATTTTTGTCCATGATTTCACTGTTAAATCTATGGAGTAATTGTATTTAATATCATTCCATGCATTTATCACAATATTTTTCCTTAAATTTTCATTTTCAATAAGTGTTTTTAAAGCAGATTCCCATTCCTCAGTTGTATTGCTATTAACTAATATTCCATTCTTATTATTGTTTATTGTTTCACTATAAGATCCAAAATTTGTATAAATGCCAGCAATTCCAAGGGAAGAATATTCTAAATATTTTATTTCGCTTTTTGCTTGATTAATATTATTATATTCCAGAGGAGCTATTGCGATATCCCAGTCTATTATTCTTTTAAGCCATTTGATAAAATAAGGATACTTCGAATATTTAAACGGGATATTAATTGGGGTTGCACATTTTATTTTATCATCACTCACGCCAACTGTTTCAAACACTACTTTTTTTCCTTTTTTATTAAAATAGTTTTTAACATTTTCAATTGCTTTTTCAACAACTTTAATATCTTTTTTATGAGTAAATGTTCCCATATATCCAATTTTAACTGTGTCATGTTTGCTTGTAGCTTCATTTTTTAAGTTTAACATATCGTTTAAAGAGTTTTTAATTACTTTAATGTTTGAATTAAATTTTACTAATTTTTCTTTAAGATTATTCGATGAAACGGTAACTATGTCTGCATGTGAAACTAAATATTTAATTGTTTCTTTTTTTTCAATAAATTCAATATAATCTGGATGAGTTTCATCGATGTTTATTAAATCATCATCAATTTCATAAATTAATTTAATATTATTATTTTTACAAATATTAACTATATATTCAGCATTTTTTTCTTCTAATGCATCTCTCTGAATAATTACAATATCAAAATTACTAATATCAATTTCATGAATATTTTTATCATGTAAAATTAAAGGATTAAATTTTTTTTTTAAGAATAAATGATAAAATGGAATTATCAAACGAATATACTCTGTTGGAAGTAAGTTGTTCAATTCGTTTTTTATAAAAATAGCAATATTTACTTCATTGGAATCAATAGTATGGTTATTGTTAAAAAAACAAGGATTATAATCATTGTTTATTAATGAAAATTTATTATCGTCGGCTGTTATCAATGGTTTTGTTAATCTATGTTCTTTTATTCCATGAATGATATAATGAATAAAGGGATTCATTCCACTTTTCTTAACATCAATATATTCATTTAGATACCATATGCTATCAAAATTAGGCGAAGGATTTAATTCTTTTTTTAAATAATATTTTAAGTAATATTTGATTGGATTTATGTCATTACTTAAATTGTAATAATTTTTAAACCAGCCTATATCAAATAAATTTGATTTTTTAATAATATAATAATCTCTGGTGTTTTTTAAGAAATTCAATTTCACTCCACCTTAGCATATATCTCAATATATTCCTGAGTCATTTCTTTCAAAGTTTTCAAATTCATTTTTTTTAAATTCTCTACTATGTTTTTATATTCTTCTAAATTTTTTGAAATATTTATTATATATTCATATGCTTTTTTAGGATTATTAATATCTATAATCCAACCACCATTATTTTTTATTATTCGATCTTTTACAACCCCAATATCGCTTCCAATAACTGGAATATAACAACTCCAAGATTCAGTTAGGGTATGGCAAAATGATTCTGGCGAAATTGAAAATATTCCAATAAATGATGGTTTAATTTCATAAACTTTTTCATAAAACTCGTTTCGTTTATATTTCCCATGAATAATTCCGTATTTAGATAAATTATCCTCACAATTCCCTAAAAAATGAAATTCAATTAAATTATCAAAATCTAACTTTTTAATATCTTTTATCACATTAGACCCTTTCAAAACATCTAAATTATTTGCAATACATAGTATTTTGATTGGTTTTTCTTTTGAAGGAATTTCAAAGTAAGTTTTTGAAATTTTTGGGAAATCTCTTCCATGTTCAATTATTTTAAAATTGATATCATTGATGATGTTTCTATCAGTATAAATAGAGAAAAATATTTCTTTTATTATTTCGGAAGGAGCAATAAAATAATCTATATATGAAAACATCTTTAAAACATTTTCACGCCATTTTGGAATAATCTCTTTTGAATTTATATCATCTAAAATATTCCAGGGAACATAACAATTTTTATTATTCTGATTACATTTTGCATTGCAATAATTATTATTTTCATCAAGCAGGGTATAAAATGGACATAAAAAATAAAAATCATGGATGGATAATATTACTGGAATGTTTAATTTATCTGCAACTTGGGGTAAATCGAAACTATGGTTGATTAAATGCATAATGTGAATAATGTCTATATGATACTTAGTTAATATTTCAAAATAAACGTAGGTTGCCCAAGAATTATGAAATTCTTTTGCAGACCATTTGTTAATATAAATTGTTGAATTTTCTCTAGATTTTCGTAACTTGAAATCTCGAGGATATTTCTTAATTAACTTCAAATTCTCATTTAAAAAAGAATATAATATTAAGGAATCACTTTCAGCACCTAAAACTAAAATTTCATAGTTTTTATCTAAATTTTTCATTAAATCTAATGTTGTATAGAATGTCCCTCCGCTCATTCCTGAATGTAAAACATACAATATTCTTTTCAAGTTATCACCAAAGTCCATGTTTGTTAATTTTATTTAGAATTTTATTGGAAAATGTTTTAATTTTACTAGGTTTATATTTTTTAAACTTTAGGAAACTTTTTAAATCATTATTTATAATATTATCAAATGCGATTTTATTCTTGTCTAATTTTGGGGTAACGTTTAATTTGTTTAATCTATCACAAAATTTATATAATAATGGGAAAATATTTTTAATCTCATCATCTGATAAATCACAGTATAGTATTCTATTCATGTAAAAATCAAGAATTCCTTGACCTCTTATTTTATAGTATTCAATTTTTCCCCAATTATTAAATAAATTATATAAATAGTCTTCTGATACAAAGCCCTCAATGAAATAATCATATGAGAGAGTATTTGAATAAGAATTTTCATTTAAATTATAGTAACAAATTACTTCATCCCATAAATAATAAATACCATTTGCATTTTTTAAAGATTTTGCTAGAAATATGCTATCTTCCCCCAATATTGTTGGAAATAGTATATTGTTTTTTAGTAAAAATTCTTTTTTAAATAATTTAGTCCAAATTGAAGGTGGAATTATAATGCTTTCGTTATTGTCTTCAATGTTCTTAAAAAATCCATGTTTTTCATGAGGGTATGAAAATTTAATAGATTCTTCTGAGTTAATTAGCACATAAGTTCCATAAACAAAATCACAATTATATTCAGTGATTTTATTGTATAATTTTTCTAAAGCATTAATCTCAAAAAAGTCATCATGATCTAAAAAAATCACATATTCTCCACATGCTAAGGTTAAACCAACATTTCGGGGAGTTCCGCTAGAACCAGTTCCATTTTTTATATGGGCTGCTTTAAAATTAGGATATTTATCTACATATCTATTTATCACATTTCGAGTATTGTCTGTAGATGCATCATTTATCATTAACACTTCAATATTTTCAATTCCAAAGCTTTGATTTTCAAGGGACATTAATGTTCTATGGATTAAAGTTTCATTGTTAAAAATTGGTATTACTACTGAAATTTTATAATTATGATTAGTTTCAAGTGGATTTTTATACAGTTCATACTCCAATATATCTAATTGGTATTCTGTTAAAAAATCAATCAAATTATTATTTTTTAATAATAAATTAAAAATTTCTTGATTTTTTTTATTTAGCGTTTCTGATTTAAAATAAAATTTTATAATATCATAAATACGTAATTTAATATCTAATGGATAATTTATAAGGTATTCAAATATAATATTAAAAATAATGTCTTGTTTATTAGGAAATCTATTTAAAAATTCATCAATGTATTTTTTGATTGTATTTTCACTTATATCGCATCTAAAACATAATTCATTATTAGTAAAATCAGTTATTTTTGAATTTTCATGTATCTCATAAAATAAATTAGTATTTAGATTTAAATTGAGTATATATTCTTTTTTACAAAATTGTGTGAAATTAAATGGCGAAATTGTTTGGCGGTTATCATTAATTTTATTAAGTTTATTTTGTTTGATATTTTGATCGATGATGGGAACATATAATAATTCTAAATTATCATTTTTTGCCTGCTCATATAATAATTCACATGCATTGTTTCGAAGAAAATCAGTTTCATTCATAAAAAATATATATTCGCTATTTGCATCTTGTATAGCTTGGTCAACTGAACTGTAGACGTTAATTTTATTATTTTTTATAGGAGCTTTTCTATGAGAAATCAATAGTATTTCCATATCTTTTAAGGTTTGATTTGTAATCGAATCTAAAGTTTTTTTCAATTTTTCAGTATTTCTAATTGAAAGAAGTATTGATACTTTATTCATTTAATCCCCTAAGTAAAATTAAACTTAATTATTAGTTTATTGGACTAAACATATAAATATATTTTAATATTTGCTAATTTTTTAAAATTGGCATTATTAGTATTATTCTCAAGATATTATGTATTTTAAATTTAAAATATTATAATTTTCTATTATATTAAATTTTATTTTTTTTATATTGGATTGGCGGAGGGATTAAATAATTTTCTTTTTTTCAAATTCATATTTTGAATGAGTCTTAATAATTAAATATAAGTAATAACATAATTTATTTAAGAAAAAATAATGTGGGTTTTTATGAGTTCCATTAAGAAAAACAATTTATTTTTATTAGAAGAAATTGTAAAAAAAAATTTTTCATCAAAATATAAAGATTCTGTTTTAGGAATCTTTTGGTCAATTTTAAGACCATTGTTATTGATGTTATTATTTACAATTATATTTTCCACCATTTTTAAGAAAAATATTGAGAATTATGAAGTGTATTTTTTATCTGGGTGGTGTTTGTTTATATTTTTCACTGGTGCTATTTCAGTATCAATGGGGTCTTTAAAAGCAAATAAAAATATTATACTTAAAACTCCTGCTCCAAGACATATTTTTGTTTTGGGGAGCATAATCTCAGAATTCTTTAATTTCATAATAACAATACTTCTTTTAGCATGTGTAATGATTATTACTCATGCTTCATTTTATTGGTCAACAATAGCCTTTTCAATCATACCAATTATTTCATTAACAATAATGATTACAGGTATTGGGTTGATGTTATCTGTGGCATGTGTTTATTATACTGATATTCAACATTTATGGGGTGTTGTAACTTTAGTGTTGATGTATGGGACATGTATTTTTTATCCGATTGAAATTATTCCTGAGCCGTATCGTCACTATGTGATGTTAAATCCTCTTTTTTGGGTTATAGACCAATTTAGATGTTGTGTATTTTATGGGAATTTCCCCCCAATGTTGGATGTGATTAATTCATTGTTACTTTCTGTGATAATATTAATATTAGGCATAATTATATTTAAAAAATATGAAAAGAAAATATCTATGAAATTTTAGAGGTTTATAAATGAATCAAAAGAAAACACATTTAGAATCTAAAAAATCATCGAATAAAAATTCGAATAATAAATTAATATTTACTCAGAATCAAAGAGATGCTTTAAAATCAAAAATAATTGAAAAATTTGGCGTTTCAGTAGAAGAATCTGAAAAAATTTTGTTAGAAATAGAAAAAAAGTCAAATAACAAAGTGTCTACTAACACTAGTTCTAATGTCGATTTAAAAAATAATGCTCTTTCTAAAAATCTTAATAATTCAAAACGAATTTCCAAAATAGATGAAAATAATGTAAGGTCTTCTAATAAAAAAAGGATTCAAAAAATTAATGTAAATCCTAAAATAAATAACTTGGATGAGGAAAATATAATCTCTAAATCTAAAAATAACAAAAATAATGAAAAAGTAAAATCTTCTATTAAAAAAAAGGGTATTGAGCAAAATAAGTTTACAGTAGATAAAACTTCTAGTTCTCAAAATAATTTTCCTAAAAAACATAATCCTAAGAATAAAAATGTTGATTCAATTCTTCAAAATATTGTACCTGATTACAATTCACAAATTTCAATTGAAGTAAATCATGTTGATTTAACTTTTGAAGTTCAAAACGAAAAAATTGATACATTAAAGGAGACTTTTGTTCGTACTTTAAAAAGAAACAAATCAAAAAAAATTAAAATACATGCTTTAAAAGATGTTTCTTTTCAAATTCATAAAGGAGAAAAAGTTGGGGTTATTGGTTATAATGGTGCTGGCAAATCGACTTTATTGGGAGTGATTACGGGAATTTATCTCCCTGATAAAGGCACGGTGTCTACTGTTGGGAAAATTTCGCCGTTATTGTCCTTAGGTGCAGGTTTTGACCAAAATTTTTCTGGAAGAAGAAATATAATGTTAAATGGAGCAGTTTTAGGTTATGATAAGTCTTTTTTAGAATCTAAAGTTGACGAAATTATTGAGTTTTCTGAATTAGGGAAGTTCATAGACATTCCTCTTAAAAATTATTCATCAGGTATGCTTGCAAAATTAGGATTTTCAATTGCAACTGTTGTTGAACCAGATATATTGATTATAGATGAAATTTTAGGTGTGGGGGATGTTAATTTCCAAAAAAAATGTAGAGATAAAATAATGTCACTAATGGATGGGGGGACTACGGTAATTTTAGTATCTCATGCAATTCCTCAAATTAGATCTTTATGTGATAAAGCTATTTGGATAGATAATGGTCGTTTGAGGGATATGGGGGAAGTAAATAGAGTTTGTGATGAATATTTAAAAGATGCTGAAAAGGCAACTAAGGAACAATTAGAAAATATTCAATTTAGATAAAATGAAAAAATATAAAAAAGAAGTTTAAATCAGATTTTTTTAGTTTCTGATGAAACTAACTTTTGGTTTAAGGATTATTTTTGGATTCTAATAATTTTTCTTGTATCTTGATTTTTTCTTCAAGCCGGATAATGGTATTATTTTGATAATTAATAATATTATTCTTTCCATGGACAATCTCTTGAAGTTTCAAAACATCATCAGAAATTTTTTCTGTATAATTTGTAATACTTCCATCTAATAATCCATGAATATCATGATTTAAACATGATATCTCAACATTTTTATTTGCAATAACTTCGGTTAATTTTTTATTCATTATTTTCAAATTTGCATTTTCTTCAACTAAATTCAGTGAATTTTTATCTACAGATAAAATTTTAGATGCATCTCCTTCTTTATTATAACAACTAAGTTTAATATCTTCAATTAACTTTAGTATATATATTGCTGGTGATGGAGCATGTCCTTCATTTTTTCCGAGTATAATTAATTTGATAGTATTTGTATCTTTCTTGAAAGGTAATTTATTTAATTGATTAAAAAATGGAAGATATTGTCTTTCATAGTCATATTGAGCACTACAATCCATAATAATATATGCATTTGGAATAAATTTCATTTTATTAATAAATTCCATTACTTTTAATCTATAACCGAACTGAGTTTTAAATTCGTCATCAGTCATTGAAGAAAAACTCGCATTTTTAATTGGTTTCCAGTGATCTCCCCATTCGGTTATGTCAAGTTGAGGGATTTCTGCTAACGCAATTGAGTTTTCAATGATAATTGAGAAATATAATGAAGTAAAACCTCCAGATGAACTTCCAAAGAAAATCATATGGTTGTTTGGGATTCCAAGTTTTTCAGCGATAGCTTTAATTATTTTGGCAATATTTTCTAAGTACCATTCTTTTTTTGTTCCAACACACCATGGGCCATAAATATCTGGAGCCAAATAAAGTGTAGGGTCATTATAAAAAATTCTTGTATCCTTAAATCCCCAAGACCATCTATTAAACCATGGTCTATTTCTATCATGTTTAGTGTTCTCATTAAATGCCCAGATCCCACACTTAATAAAAAATCACTATCTTCAACGATATTAAGTAAAAATTCATATTTAACATTATTTAAATTAATTACTAAACCAAACAATTCATTCATTGGAAAAACAACATCATTTATTTCATTAAAATTAATATCAATTATTGTATCTACTAGTTCTTTCATTAATTTCCCTCAATTTTTTTAAATATATAATATTATCTATTATTAGTATATATTTTTTTGTTTTTTGAGGTGTTATTAAAGTGGCTGATTTATTGAGTTTGTAGCTAATTTTTAAAATAAAAAATAAATACTGTTTTCTATTAATATAAAGCATTATTAGGTTAATGGCAGTATTCATTTTATTGAACTGACTTTAATTAAACTATGTCTTAATTTCTTAAATAAGTATCCTAGCAATAATGTCTTATATTATTATATTAAAAGAAGTAAATAAGATGGAATTAGTATTTATTCTAAGAATATTTATAATAGTAAATTTAATATATAAATGTTAATTTATATATTAATAGATTTAAAGTAAAATTATATTGTTATTAATTGAATTTTAAATAGCATTGATTAACTATAATTGATTTTGGAGAATATCTAAGGATATAATGGGGATGTTATGATGGAAAATAGGAATAAAAATGGGAGAACTTTGATATATAATTGTGTTGATAAGGAATATGCACATTGGATACCCTTATATTGCCTAGGTATGTTATACCACAATAAAGACATCGATATAGAAATTGCGATGGAAGGAACTTTGAATGATGATGAACATGAAGCAGTAAAATACCTTCAAGATAGATTTCCTAAATCTACAATAAAAATTAATGAAGATGCTTTTGCTAGTGAAGGAAATTTTGCTTTAATTAATGGAATAAAATGTCGGTGGGGTACTGCTAGATTTATAACTACTCCTACAATTAAAAATGAATATGTTTACATTGGAGATGTTGATGTAATATGTATGGAAAAAGATATATTCCATCAACATATTGAATTTATGAGAAAAGAAAACATGTGTTATAGTAATATTGTAAGACCAAATGTTCCTAAACTCATGTTAAGCGGATTGCATTTTAGTATTTATGACTGTTATTATCCTATTCCTTCTTTAAATGGTATAGATATGATGAAAAATGATGAAGAAATACTTGCAGATTTAGTTCGCAGAAGCGGGATTGATTTAAATTATTCAACAGGGTGGCGACCAATTCATGGAATACATTTTTCAAGGAATAGGCCTTCTGTTGGTGGAAGTAGTAAATTACCTGGATGGGATGCAGATCCTTATAAATATCAATGGGATGAATTTACAAATACTGAAGAATATTTATTTATTATATCCAAATCAAATAAATATGTAAATGAAATGGTTGATAGAATTAATAAATATTTTTTCCCAGAAAGATACCCGGTAACTGATTGTGTTTTTGTTGATAATGAAACTGCAAATTGGTATCATCAAACGGAGTATTCATTTAAAAATGGAGAACATACTGTTGTTAATACATCAACTACAAATATATTGGCGGCATTTCCTCATTTATTTGGTGGAAATGAATATAGTCAGGATTTTGATCTTCCGGTTTGTTTTGAATTTGATATGATTGATATTAATACCAATAGATTCCAAATACAAGTATACCCTGATTCAGCCAATTTTGTTGATATTACGTCTCATGTTTCAAATGGTTCTCATGTTGTTATAAAAGTTTATTCTTCTGGACTTGAAGGATTTGTAGATGGTGATGTAACTTTCGTTAAAATATTTCCAAATGTATTAGATAAATGCAGAATTGGTCTTCAATTAGCAAATGGTTCAATAACTTTTAGTAATTTTATTGTTTATCCTTTTTAATTGAATAATTTATATAATATAATCATGTTCTATATGAAATTAACATTATTGAAAATACTAGGATTCTTCAGGTATGAAATTTGATATATTTATAATGACCAATAATTTCCCATATTTTTAATATCATCGTTACATAATGATTTTAAATCTATAACAATTGGATTTTCTCTTGAGATTTCATTTAATTCATTTAAGGACATATCTTTGAATTCATCATGCGCTACTGCGAATAAAATTGCATCATATTTTCCATTATAATTGTCAACTAAATTAATGCCATACTCGCTATATACATCAGATTTATTGGCGTGAGGATCATAAACAGTTAAATTAATTCCTATTTTATTAAGTTCTTCTAAAACATCAACTACTTTGCTATTGCGAATATCATTACAATTTTCTTTGAATGTAATTCCCATAACTAACATATTTGATCCTTTAATTTTAATTTCATTTTTAACCATTAGATAAATTATATTTTTCACAATGAAATCTTTTAAATTTTCATTAATCTCTCTACTAATTTCCATAAGTTTTGGGTTAAAATGAAGTTTTTTACTTTTAAATATAAGGTAATAAGGGTCAATACCAATACAATGTCCTCCGACTAGGCCAGGATAATATTTTTGGAAGTTCCATTTGGTGCCCGCAGCTTCAATAACATCAATTGTATTTATGTTCATATTATTAAATATCATGGATAATTCATTAACAAGTGCAATATTTACATCTCTTGTAACATTTTCAACAACTTTTGCGGCTTCAGCTACTTTAATAGATGAAGCTTCATAAACGCCATTATTTAAAACTTCATCATAAACATTAGATATAATTTTAAGAGATTCTTCATCTATGCCGGAAACAATTTTTGTAATATTTTCAATGGGATTATTTTTATCTCCTGGATTAATACGTTCTGGTGAATAACCTACTTTAAAATCAATTCCACATTTAAGCCCGGAAATATCTTCTAAAATAGGAACACATAATTCCTCTGTAACTCCTGGATAAACAGTAGA
>Ga0129307_1002131_pt1 | contig 17178 bp, 17 predicted proteins | sample P1105metagenome_FD_94437 | JGI IMG/M metagenome (GOLD analysis project Ga0129307, IMG submission 94437) | Capybara group fecal microbial communities from Wisconsin, USA - P1105 metagenome | ecosystem: Host-associated > Mammals > Digestive system > Large intestine > Fecal | place: USA: Wisconsin... | reverse complement strand
GGTCGCATCCCCAAAGGATTCCAAAACCATTGGTTTTGGCGGCTTTTTGGTGACTTTTTCGGCGGCGAAAAAGTCACCCGCGCCCGAGGGCGCGGAACTCTCCCCAGCGCGCCCGGCGGGCGCGAAAAAACCTCTCCGTCAAACGCCTTGCGGGAGACGGCGTTTGCCACCTCCCCTTTCAGGGGAGGCAAAGGGGCGCGCCGGGCGGGCGCGAAAAAACCTCTCCGTCAAACGCCTTGCGGGAGACGGCGTTTGCCACCTCCCCTTTCAGGGGAGGCAAAGGGGCGCGGAACCCCACCCCCCAAATGAGCATACCCTGCAAGGGGGGTGATACAATGCAGCTTCTCGAGGACGGCGCGATCGCCGTCCTGGCCGCGCTCGGCCTGGTAACATTGTGCTATGCGCTCATCAGCGCCCTGCTCCGCCCGCGCCGGCGGGAGACAAACGCCGCGGTGCTCGTGCCCTGCCGCGCGGGCGGCGGCGCGCAGCTCGAGGCGACCGTCCGCGCGCTGGAGCGCGCGCGCTACGAGTACGGCGGCTTCCGCCACATCGTGATCCTCGACCGCGGCATGGACGCGCACGCGCGCGCCGTCGCCGCGGTGCTCTGCCGCGAGGCGTTCGACGTGACTCTCTGCGGCGAGGACGACCTGTCAAAGGAGAATTGACCATGAAGACTCCGCTTTCCCTGTCCCTGGCGCTGCTGTGCTGCCTCGCGCTGCTCGGCGGCTGCGCCAAAACCGACGCGCCCGCCGCGCCCGAGCCGAGCGCGCAGACCGAACAGAGCGCCGCCGCGCTGACCTATGAGATCGAGCACACCGATCTGAGCGAGGGCCTGCCGGTGGAGATGTTCTTCGAGATCCCCGTCTTCTCGGGCGAATCCGACGCGGCGCGCCGCATCAACGCCGACCTCGCCGACGTGAAGCGCGCCTACCTCGAGAACGACGCGCCCGCCGTGCTGGAGACGGTGCGCGAGATGACAGGCACGGAGTACGGCCCCACGCCGGAGGCGCCCTACTGCAACGCGCGCACCGCGACGGTGCACACCTGCGACTCCGCGCTCGTCAGCGTGACGATCGCCTACGACTGGTACATGGGCGGCGTGATGGACTACGGCGTGGACAGCTACGCCTACGACGCCGTCACCGGCGAGCGCCTCACCCTGCGCGACCTGATCGACGCCCCGGACGACGACATCCGCGCCTCGATCGCCGACGCGTTCCTCGCGCAGTACCCGGACTCGGAGGACGCGGGCGTGACGGAGCCGCCGGCGGACGCCATCCGCGCCATGGACGTCGCGGACTTCCACTTCTACGTCGAGGACGGGAAAGCGCACGTCGTGTTCAACAAGTACGAGATCACCTGCGGCGCGGCGGGGATGTTCGACGTCGTCCTGCCGGACGCCCTCGGCCGCTGAGCGCGTATGGACGAACAGCAGACCGTCATCGGGACGATCGCCTCGGTGATCTATCAGAACGACGAGAACGGCTACGCCGTCGTCCGCCTTGCGACGGAGGACGGCGAGCTCATCACGCTCGTGGGCTGCCTGCCCTGCCCCGCCCCGGGGGAGTCGCTCTCCGCCACGGGCGGCTTTGTCGTCCACCCCGCCCACGGCGAGCAGTTCGCCGCCGCCGAGATCGAGCGGCGGATGCCCGCGGACGAGGGCGCCATCCTCGACTTCCTCGGCTCCGGCGTGATCCGCGGCATCGGGCCGGCGACGGCGCAGCGGCTGGTCGAGCGCTTCGGCGCGGACACGCTCGACGTCATCGAGAACGAGCCGGAGAAGCTCGCCGCGCTCAAGGGCTTCACCGCCCGCCGCGCGCGCGAGATCGCCGTCAGCTTCCGCGAGCAGATGGGCCTGCGCCGTTTGACGGAGTTCCTCTCCCGCTTCGAGCTGCCGACCTCGCTCGCCGTGCCGCTGTGCCGGCGCTTCGGCGCGGACGCGATGGACGCGCTGCGCGCCAACCCCTATGTGCTTGCCGCCGAGCCGTTCAGCCTTGACTTCGCGCTGGCGGACGAGATCGCGCTGGCGCTCGGCTTCGCCGGGGGCGCGGGCTGCCGGATCGAGGCGGCGATCCTCTTCGAGCTGACGCACAACGAGGCGGCGGGCGGCCACGTCTTCCTCCCGCGCGACAAGCTGATCGCCGCCACCGCGCGGCTGCTGGACGAGCCGCCCGATACCGTGGAAAAGTCGCTCGACGACCTGATCGAGAGCGCGCGCATCGTGCAGGAGCCGGTGGCGAACGTCGTCGCCTGCTATCTCGCGCGCTGCCGCGCCGACGAGGACTACGTCGCCGCGCGCGTGCGCGCCATGCTGTCGGACACGCCCGACCTGCTGCACGGCGCGGACAAGACGATCGAGGAGATCTCGCGCGAGCAGGGCGTGGTGTACGCGCCGCTCCAGCGGCTGGCGGTCAAGCTGGCGGCGCGGACGCAGCTGCTGATCCTGACGGGCGGCCCCGGCACGGGCAAGACCACCACGGTGCGCGCCATCCTGACGCTGTACGAGCGCATGGGGCTGGACGTGCTGCTGGCCGCGCCGACGGGGCGCGCCGCCAAGCGCATGGGCGAGGTCTGCGGCCGCGACGCGCAGACCATCCACCGCCTGCTCGGCATGAGCTGGGACGAGCGCACCGGCGCGGTCAAGTTCCAGAAGAACGAGCGCGACCCGCTCAAGGCGGACGCGGTCATCGTGGACGAAAGCTCGATGGTCGATCTGGCGCTGATGCGCGCGTTTCTCGCGGCGCTGCGGCCGGGCTGCCGCCTCGTGCTCGTCGGCGACCCCGACCAGCTGCCGAGCGTCGGCGCGGGCAGCGTCTTCTCCGACCTCATCCGCAGCCGCAAGGTCGAGACCATCGCCCTGCGGGACGTGTTCCGTCAGGCGAGCCGGTCCGCCATCATCCGCAACGCCCACGCCGTCAACAAGGGCTGGCCGCCCGAGCTGCAGAACAGCCCGGGCAGCGATTTCTTCTTCCTCCTGCGGCGCGATCCCGTCCGCCTCGTGGACACGGTGGTGGACCTGTGCAAGACGCGCCTGCCCGACAAGATGGGCATTCCCGCGGCGGACATCCAGGTGCTCACGCCGACGCGCCGCGGCCCGACCGGCACCGCCGCGCTCAACCGCGCCCTGCAGGCCGCGCTGAACCCGCCCGCCGAGGGCAGGAACGAGCGCCGCTTCGGCGACGTCGTCTTCCGCGAGGGCGACCGCGTCATGCAGACCCGCAACGACTACGACGTGGTCTGGGAGCGCGCCGACGGCACGGCGGGCACGGGCGTGTTCAACGGCGACGTGGGCCGCATCCTGCGCATCGAGCCGGGCGGCGACCTCATCCGCATCGCGTTCGACGACCGCGTGGCGCTCTACTCCGCCGATATGCTCGCGGAGCTGGACATCGCCTACGCCATGACCGTCCACAAGGCGCAGGGCAGCGAGTACCCCGGCGTGGTGTTCGTCTCCGCGCCCTGCGCGCCGGGGCTTGAGGTGCGCGGCGTGCTGTACACCGCCATCACCCGCGCGCGCAGCCTGCTCGTCGCCGTCGGGGACGACGCGACCATCGCCCGCATGGCGGAGAACGACCGCCGGCAGCGCCGCTACAGCGGCCTCCGCTGGCGCCTCGCCGACGACCCGACACAAAAAACAGAGGGCTGACGCCCTCTGTTTTCATGTCGTCAAGCCAGCCGCCCAGCGTTTCGCGCCCGAAGGCGCGAAAATAAACCCGATCATTTTTTCTGACGACCTGCGCGTCAGAAAAAATACTCTGCGCGGGAAGCGCAGCGGGATCCCCCGCAACAAAAAGGGAGATGGCAAATGCCATCTCCCTTTTCGTTGCGATATTTTAGAAATCGACCTTGCCCGCGAACTTCTCGTTCACGACGTAGTAAGCGGCGCGCTCCTCGGGCTTGATGTAGAGGCGCAGGTCCGTGATCTTGGTCATGGCGTGCTCGGCGGCAAACGCGGCCTTCGCGGCGGCGACCAGATCCTCGACCTTCTCCTCGTCGCCCATGAACTGGACGTACACGACGGGAGCGGCCTCGCCGGTGACGGCCTTCTTGGCGGCCTTCTCGACGGCGGCCTTCGCCTTGGCGGCCTTCTCGGTGGTCTTCTTGGTGGCCTCGGCGGCCTTCTCGGCGGTCTTCCTGGTGGCCTTCTTCGCCTTCTCGACGGCGGGCTTGACCTGCTCCTTGACCTCCTCGACGACCTTCTCGGTCTCCTTCTTCGCCTTCTCGACGGCGGGCTTGACCTGCTCCTTGACCTCTTCGACGACCTTGGCGGTCTCCTTCTTCGCCTCTTCGACGGTCTTCTTCATCTTCTCAGCCATGATTGTTTTTCCCTCCATATTTTCTTTGATCCATATAAAGCGCAATTTGCGCTGCTATTCAGCATCATTGTAGTCAATCAAATACCGAAAATCAAGGTATAATCTGCACAATTTGCCGAACCTGTTGCCCATTGTTTTGATATTTTGCACAAAAACGCCGCAGATTATGCAAAAACCCCCGTCCGAGGACGGGGGTTTTCCGGTCGGGCTTATTCCGCCTTGTTTGCGGCGGCCTCGGCGGCCGCTTTCTTCGCGGCGGCGGCGCGCTCGGCGGCGGCCTTCTGGGCGGCCTTGAACTTCTCCTTCTCCTCCGGGGTCGGGATCGGTTCGATGGCGTTCTTCGGGCAGGCCTTGGCGCACATCCTGCAGTTGACGCACTTCGTATAGTCGATCACCGCGACGTTGTTCACGACGTGGATGGCGTCCTTCTTGCAGGTGCGCTCGCACATACCGCAGGCGATGCAGGAGTTGGCGCAGACCTTGGTGACGGCGGGGCCCTTCTCCTTGTTCGCGCAGTTGACGAACACCTTCTGCTTGTACGGCACCTCGACGATGATCCGGCGCGGGCACGCCTCGCGGCAGGCGCCGCAGTTGGTGCACTTCTCGGGATCGACCTCGGCGACGCCCTTGGCGTTGATATGGATGGCGGCGAACTGGCAGGCGGCGACGCACTCGCCGAAGCCGAGGCAGCCGAACTGGCAGGCGGTCGGGCCGGCGGCGACCTTCGTTGCGGCGAGGCAGCTCGGCGTGCCGACGTACTCGAAGCGCTTCTGGCAGTCGTCGCCGCCGTTGCAGATGACGTGGGCGACCATCTTCTCGCCAGCGCCGGCGTCCACGCCCATGATGGCGGCGATCTTCGCCGCGCCCTCGGCGCCCGCGGGCGCGCAGGCGTTGACGGGCGCCTTGCCCGCGAGGATGGCCTCGGCGCAGCCGCCGCAGCCGGGATAGCCGCAGCCGCCGCAGTTCGCGCCGGCGAGGCAGCTTTGGATCTGGGGCAGGCGCGGGTCGGTCTCGACCTCAAAGATCTTCGCCGCGAAGGCGAGGACAAGGCCGAAGATGACCGCGGTGACGCCCAGAACGAGAACAGCATAAACGATAGTCATACTTCCACACCCTCCTTACATCGGCCACACTTCAAGGCCGGAGAAGCCCATGAAGGCGAGGGCGAGGAGGCCGGAGGTGATCAGCGCGATGGGGAAGCCCTCGAAGGATTTCGGATAGTCCGCGAACTCGGTGCGCTCGCGCACGGTGGCGAACAGGTAGATCGCCAGCAGGAAGCCGAGGCCGCCGGTGATGCCGTAGACCACGGACTCGATGAAGTTGTACTCGTTCTGCACGTTCAGCAGCGCCACGCCCAGCACGGCGCAGTTGGTGGTGATGAGCGGCAGATAGATGCCCAGCGCCGTGTACAGCGACGGCATGGACTTCTTGAGAAACATCTCGATGAACTGCACCAGCGACGCGATGACCAGGATGAACGCCACGGTCTGCATGAACTCGAGGCCCAGCTTCACAAGGATCAGATTCACCGCGTAGGTGATGGCGGACGCGATGCCCATGACGAACGTGACCGCGACGCCCATGCCGATGGCGGTGTCGCTCTTCTTCGACACGCCGAGGAACGGGCAGATGCCGAGGAACTGCGAGAAGATGAAGTTATTCGTCAAAATCGCGCCGAGCGAAATGGCGAGAAGTCTTGTGACGGACATTACTCAGCAGCCTCCTTTCCCTCGGCCTTGGCGGCCTTTTCCTTGCTCTTGTTCAGCGCCCACTGCATCGCCGCGATCAGCGCGCCGAGGCAGAGGAAGCCGCCCACCGGCAGCACCAGGATGCCCGCCGGAACATAGCTCGCGGGCATGATCTGCACGCCCATCAGCTTGCCCGCGCCCAGCAGCTCGCGCACGAAGCACAGCACGATCAGCACGGCGGTGTAGCCGAGGCCCTGGCAGATGCCGTCCACCGCGGAGGCGGCGACGGAGTTCTTGCTGGCGAACGCCTCGGCGCGGCCGAGGATGATGCAGTTCACCACGATCAGCGGGATGAACACGCCCAGGCTCTTGGCGATGGCGGGGAAGAACGCCTGCAGGCTCAGGTCGACCATCGTGACGAAGCCCGCGATGACCACGATGAAGCACGCGATGCGCACCTCGTCGGGGATGACCTTGCGCAGCAGCGCGATGAAGATGTTGGCGAGCGTCAGAATGATCAGCACCGAGACGCCCATGCCGATGCCGTTTGAGATGGAGGTCGTGATCGCCATGGTCGAGCACATGCCCAAAAGCTGCACCGTGACGGGGTTGTTGGTGATCAGGCCCTCTTTCAACTGTTTGCCGAAATTCATAGTGTCTGTTCCCCCTTTCTCAAGCGAGCGCTTCCGCGACGGCCAGCGCCGCGTTCACGCCCTTGGTCACGCCCTTGGAGGAGACCGTCGCGCCGGAGATCGCGTCCACGTTCTTGCCGACGGCGAGGCTGCCCGCGCCGCTCATGCCGACAAACTGGTCAAGCACGCCGACGCCGCTGGGCAGGGCGTTGTTCTCCATGACCTTCGAGCCGATGCCCGAGGTCTCCTTGTTGCTGACGATGGACACGCCGGAAACCAGCCCGTCGCCGTCCACGCCGACGATCATTTCGATGTTGCCCTGCGAGCCGGAGGCGACGACCTTGAACGCGTAGCCCGCGTTCGCGCCGCCCTCCCTGACCTCGTACGCCTCGGTCAGCTTGGCGCCGTTGGCGCCGGCGGCGGCGGTCATGGCGTCGCTCAGCTCCATGGCGGCGAACTCGTCCGCCGCGGCGGCGACCGCCTTGAGGGAGGCTTCGGTGTTGGCGAGGTTGATGGCGGCGATCTTATCCGTCGTGACGGCGTTCACGCCGCCCAGCAGCGCCGCGACCACGAGGCAGATCGCGGTCAGCGTGCCCGCGACGCGGAGGATGAACTTGCTGTCGAGCTTCATTTCTTCGCCGCCTCCTTCTTGCTCTTATCCACGCCGAAGCGGGTGGGCTTCACGGCGCGGTCGATGATCCAGACGGTGCAGTTCATCAGCAGGATGGAATAGCACACGCCCTCGGGGAAGGAGCCGAACTTGCGGATGAACACGGTCAGAAGGCCGCAGCCGACGCCGAAGATGATCTGTCCCTTCTTGGTGACGGGGCTGGTGACGTAGTCGGTCGCCATGAAGAACGCGCCGAGCATCAAGCCGCCGCCGAACACGCTGTAGAGCATATACTGCACCGCGGGGTTGCCGCCCGGGAAGAGCAGGCTCAGCAGCGCCACTGAGCCGATGTAAGCCGCGGGGATGTGCCAGGAGATGACCTTGCGGAAGATGAGGTACGCGCCGCCGAGCAGCAGCATCAGCGCGCTGACCTCGCCCGCGGAGCCGCCCGTGTTGCCGAGGAACAGGTCGGCGGCGGTGTACGCCTCGGTCAGTCCGGCGAAGTTCTCGCCGATCTGGGCCATCGGGGTCGCGGCGGTGACGACGTCGGCGCCGCGGAGGCTCAGGGGCGCCCAGCCGGACGCGGGGTCGATCCAGCTCGTCATCTGGGAGGCGTAGCACGCGACGAGCGCGGCGCGCCCCGCCAGCGCAGGGTTCATGAAGTTCTTGCCGAGGCCGCCGTAAAGCTGCTTGACGACGACGATGGCGAAGAAGTTGCCCACGATCAGCATCCAGTACGGCAGCGTCACCGGGCAGACCATGGCGAGCAGCAGGCCCGTGACGGCGGCGCTCAGATCGCCGAACATCTGGGGCTTGTTAAGAAGCTTGCGGTACAGCCACTCCCAGCAGATCGCCGCGCCCACGGACACCGCCGCCGCGATCAGCGCGCGGAAGCCGAAGCGGTAGATCGACCACGCCAGCGCCGGGCACAGCGCGATGATGACGTCCAGCATCAGCGAGCGGGTGTCCTCGTTCGAGCGGATGTGCGGGTTGGAGGAAGCAATGAGCTTCAGCGCTTTGTAATCACCGGTCATGTTCGCTCACGCCCCTTTCTTCTCTTCGGCGGCCTTGGCGGCCTCGGCCGCCGCCTTCTTCTTGGCGGCGTCGTCCTTGACCATCTGCTTGCCGGCCTTGAAGGACTGGGTCAGGTGCAGGCGGCCCGGGCAGATGTAGGCGCAGGCGCCGCACTCCATGCAGTCCATGATGTGATAGTCGTTCAGCTCGTCCACGCGCTTTTTCTGCACGAACAGATACAGATACAGCGGCTCGAGGTGCATCGGGCAGGCCTCGACGCAGCGGCCGCAGCGGATGCAGGTCGGGTTGTCGGAGACCTTGTTCTCCTTCTCCGCGAAGGCGAGCAGCGAGCCCATGCCCTTGGTGACGGAGATGTCGGCGGTGTACTGGGCCATGCCCATCATCGGGCCGCCGGCGACCAGCTTCCACGTGCCGTCCTTCAGTCCGCCGCAGGCGTCGAACAGCTCGGCGACGGGGGTGCCGATCGGGCACTCGATGTTCTTCGGCTCGACCACGCCGGAGCCGGACACCGTGACGACCTTGCGCACGACGGGCATACCGGTGGTGACGGCCCTGTAGATGGCGCAGACGGAGTTGATGTTGAACACCGCGCAGCCGATGGCGCTGGGCAGGCCGCCGGGGGGCACCTGCTTGCCGGTGACCGCCTGGCAGAGCTGCTTTTCACCGCCCTGCGGGTAGCGCGTGTGCAGCGGCTGCACGACGACCGGCGCCTTCAGCTCGGCGATGCACCTGTTCAGCGAGTCGATGCCGTTCTGCTTGTTCATCTCGACGCCGATGATGACCTTGCTCACGCCGAACATCTTCGCCAGATAGCAGCAGCCGCCGACGATCTCCTCCGGCCGCTCCAGCATGGCGCGATGGTCGCCGGTGATGTAGGGCTCGCACTCGGCGCCGTTGATGATGACGGTATCGACCTGGCCGATGCCGCCGGAGATCTTGACGTGGGTGGGGAACGTCGCGCCGCCCATGCCGACGACGCCGGCATTCTTCACGATCTCGACCAGCTCCTGTACGCTCAGGCGGTCGGGGTCGGCGGGGGCGACGACCTCCTCGCTGATCTCGTCCTGAAAGTCGTTGTCGATGATGACCGACATGATGTTGCCGCCCATCGAGTACGGTCTCGGCTCCACCGCGGCGACCGTGCCGGAGACGGACGCGTGGATCGGCGCGCCAAGCCCCTTGAACTCGCCGATCTTCTGGCCGATCTTCACATGGTCACCCTTCCGGACGATCGGCGTACAGGGCGCTCCGAAGTGCTGCGACATCGGGATGACGACCTGTTTCGGCGGCGCAAGCTGCTCGATGGCCTTCTCATTGGTTGCGGCCTTCATATCGTTTGGATGAACGCCGCCAAAGAACGCTTTTGCCATTGTCTCACCTCATCTTTTTTTGCCGGCTTGCCGGCGATGCCGACAATGCCCCATATTCTTTTAAATTATACGATAACTGAAAGCCTTTGTCCAGACATTTATCTTTAAATAAGTATTATCTGTTCGGCGGGGGCCTCGGGCGTTCGGCATTTGCTTTTTTCCGCGTTTTGTGCTATGGTTTCCCCATATCCCCCAACGGAGGTGCATATCATGGCGAACCCACTCGACCCGCGCGCGATCCGCGCGGAGGCGCGCGCGCTGATGCGCGGCGCGCAGGTCCCCGCTCTGCCGTTCACGGCGCTGTATCTCGCGGTGACGCTCGGCCTCTCCCTCGCCGACACGGTCTCGGCGCGCTCGCTCGGCGGCGTGCAGGTCGCGTCGTTTTCCATGTCGTTCGTCAGCGTGCTGGTCATGCTGATCGCCACCGTGCTGGGCGCGGGCTACACGCTCTACTGCCTGCGCGTCGAGCGCGGCGAGGCCGCGCCCTACGACATCCTGTTCGACGCCTTCCCCTTCGCGGGCAAGGTCGTGGCGGTGTCGGTGCTTCAGGGCGCGCTGATCGGCGTCGGGCTGACGCTGTTCGTCGTGCCGGGGATCGTGCTGGCGCTGTGCTACGGCTTTGCGATCTGCCACATCTGCGAGGACCCGAACTGCGGCGCGATCGAGGCGCTGCGCCGCAGCCGCGTGGAGACGCGCGGCTTCCGCTGGCAGCTGTTCGTGCTGCTCGCCGGCTTTCTGCCGCTGCTGGCGCCCGCCGTCCTTGCGATGCTGGCGCTGCAGGTGCTGCTCTCCCCGCTCTTCCCCGACACGCTTGCGGGCGACCTGCTCTTCGTGCTCGTCACCGGCGTGCTGATGGGCGCGATCGAGCTGTACCTCCGCCCGTGGCTGTCGCTCGCGTGGGTGCGCGTCTACCGCATCCTCACCGGGCCGGACGCCGACGCAGCCGAATAAAAAACGCTCCGGCGAAAAAGCCGGAGCGTTTTCTTATCGAAGTATGAGCGTTCTTCCCGTCATCTCGGGCGGCTGCGCGAGGCCGAGCACGTCCAGAATGGTCGGCGCGACGTCGGCAAGCCGGCCGGGGCGCAGCTCCTTGCCCGCGCCGCACAGGATAAACGGCACCGGGTTGGTCGTGTTGGCCGGGACGGGCTCGCCCGCCTCGTCGCGCATCTGCTCGACGTTGCCGTGGCCGGAGGTGACGACGGCGATGCCGCCCATCTGCAGCGTCGCGTCCACGGCGGCGCCCACGGCGGCGTCCACCCGCTCCACCGCGGCGACGGCGGCGGCGAAGTCGCCGGAGTGGCCGGCGGCGGAGCAGTCCGGCAGATAGAACACCACCAGATCGTACAGCCCGGAGAGGATGGCGTCCGCGGCGCCCTTCGGCTCCGACGTGCGCGCAACCGTCATGCCCGCGCGCTCGAGGTATTCGCACAGGCCGTTTTTCAGCGGCGGCTGCCCGAACGCCCGAAGCACCTCGTCCGACGCGGCGCACACGAACTTCACCGGGAAAAACTCGCGCTGGAAGCCGGTGAACGCGGGGTCGGTGAACGCGCGCACGAGCGCGGTGGCGCGGTCGGCGCGGTAGTTGAAGAAGATCACGCTGTCGTGGTCGGAGATCGTGCCGTTTTTGTCGCAGACGACCGGCTCGGTGCAGTCGTCGGGGATGCCGTCGTGATAGCTCTCGGTGACGGCGAGGACGGGATCGTCGATCTCGACGCCCTCGCCGTAGACCATGGCGTCGTACGCCTGCTCGACGAGCTCCCATCTGCCGCGGCGGTCCATGGCGTAGCGCCGGCCCATGACCGTGGCGATCCTGCCGACGCCCAGCTCGGCGCACTTTTTCACCGTGCTCTCCACGAAGCCGCGCCCCGTGCGGGGCGGAACGTCGAACCCGTCGAGCACGGCGTGGATGTAGACGCGCGGCAGGCCCTTGATGCTGGCCATTTTCAGCAGGGCGAACAGGTGGTCGATGGAGGCGTGCACGCCCCCGTCGCTCAGCAGGCCGACGAGGTGGAGCGCGCCGCCGTTTTCGAGGCAGGCGTCCATCGCGGCGTTGAAGGCGGGGTTCTCGAAAAACGAGCCGTCGGCGATGGCGCGGTCGATCAGCACCTGCGGCTGGGTGACGACGCGCCCCGCCTCCAGATTGCTGCGGCCGGCGGCGCTGTTGCCGCTGCGCCCCTCGGCCAGCCCGACGTCAGCGCCCGACGCCAGAAGCGCCGTGTGGGCATACTGATCCGTCAGCCTGTCGAGCACGGGCGTGCGCGCCTCGCTGACGGCGTTGCCCTCCGACTGCTCGCACAGGCCCAGCCCGTCGAGTATGATCCATGTGGTCGGCGTTTTTTTCATCCCGCTCCCCCCTCTGCTGCCGCGCGGGCGCGGCGGTTCGCGCGGCTCAGCCCTGGTTCGCCGCGTGGACGATCTCGAACAGCTGGTCGGCCTTGAGCGCCGCGCCGCCGATGAGGCCGCCGTCGATATCCTCGTGGCTGAGCAGCTCGGCGGCGTTCTTGGGGTTCATGCTGCCGCCGTACTGGATGGTGACGCTGCGGGCGATGCGCGCGCCGTAGAGGCTGCGGATCGTGGCGCGGATGAAGGTGCAGACCTCGGCGGCCTGCTCGCCGGTGGCGGTCTTGCCGGTGCCGATCGCCCAGATCGGCTCGTAGGCGATGACGCAGCGGCGCATCTGCTCGGCGGGCACGCCGGCGAGCGCGGACTTGACCTGCAGGGCGATGAGCTCCATCGTGACGCCCATCTCGCGCTGCTCGAGGGACTCGCCCACGCAGATGATCGGGTTGAGCCCGGCGCCCAGCGCGGCGTGGACCTTCTTGTTGACGATGCTGTCGGTCTCGCCGAAGTACTGGCGGCGCTCGCTGTGGCCCACGATGACGTACTTCACGTCGAGGTCGGCGAGCATATCCGCGCTCACCTCGCCGGTGAACGCGCCGGACTTCTCAAAGTACAGGTTCTCCGCGCCGACGGCGACGCGGCTGTCCTTGAACGCGCGCACGGCGGCGGGCAGGTCGACGAACGGCGCGCAGATCACGACGTCGCACCACTTGGTCTTGGGCAGCAGCGCCTTGAACTCCTCGGCGAACGCCTTGGTCTCGGACGGGGTCTTGTTCATCTTCCAGTTTCCGGCGATGATGGTCTTACGATATCTGCGATTCATAGTTTTCTCTCCTCTTCCTGTTTAAATTTATGTAAGGTGTGGGTAAACTGCGTTTGGCGGAGAGGTTCTCCTCTCACTTGTCCAGCAGGCAGGCTACGCCCGGCAGCTCCCGGCCCTCGAGGAACTCGAGGCTCGCGCCGCCGCCGGTGGAGATGTGGGTGATCTTGTCCGCGAAGCCGAGCTGCTCCGCCGCCGCGGCGCTGTCGCCGCCGCCGATGATGGTCACCGCGCCGCTCTCGGCCAGCGCCTTCGCCATCGCCTTGGTGCCCACGGCGAAGGCGGGGAACTCGAACACGCCCATCGGGCCGTTCCACACGATCGTGCCCGCGTTCTTCACCGCGTTGCAGAACAGCTCGACGGTCTTGGGGCCGATGTCGAGGCCCATCATGTCGGCGGGGATCTTGCCCGCCTCGACGGTCATCGGCTCGGCGTCGGCGGCGAACTCCTTCGCGCACACGCTGTCCACGGGCAGGAGCAGGTTCACGCCCTTCGCCTTCGCCTTCTCGATCATCTCCAGCGCATAGTCCTGCTTGTCGGCCTCGAGCAGGGACGTGCCGATCTCGCCGCCCTGCGCCTTGGCGAAGGTGTACGCCATGCCGCCGCCGATGATGATGGTGTCCGCCTTCTCCAGCAGGTTGTTGATGACGTTGATCTTGTCGCTGACCTTCGCGCCGCCCAGCACCGCGACGAAGGGGCGCTTGGGATCGTCGAGCGCCTTGCCCATGACCTCCAGCTCCTTTGCGACGAGGAAGCCGGACACGGCGGGCAGGTACGCCGCGACGCCGGCGGTGGAGGCGTGGGCGCGGTGGACGGTGCCGAACGCGTCGGAGACGTAGACCTCCGCCATGGAAGCCAGCTCCTTGGCGAAGTCCGCGCCGTTCTTCTCCTCGCGGATGTCGAAGCGCAGGTTCTCCAGCAGCATGATCTCGCCGCCCTTGAGCGCCGCCGCCTTCGCCTTCGCGTCCTCGCCGATGATGTCCCTGGCGAAGACGACCTCCTTGCCCAGCAGCTCGCTCAGGCGCTTGGCGACCGGCGCGAGCGTCAGGCTCTCCTTCCACTCGCCCTTGGGCTTGCCGAGGTGCGAGCAGGCGATGACCGCCGCGCCCTGATCGAGCAGGTACCGGATGGTGGGCAGGGCGGCGACGATGCGCTTGTCGCTGGTGATCTCGCCGGTCTTCTTGTCCTGCGGGACGTTGAAGTCGCAGCGCAGCAGCACCTTCTTGTCCTTGACGTCGACGTCTCTGACGGTCTTCTTGTTGTAGTTCATATGCGAAATCCTCCTATTAAAATAATCACTCGAGGGGGTATTGCTCACAGATTTGCCATTTCGCCGGTCTTTTGCAGCCCGGGGAAGCCGAGCTGGCGCAGCGCCTCGAACACGACCACCGCCACCGAGTTCGAGAGGTTGAGGCTGCGCGCCTCCGCGCGGATGGGCAGGCGGATGCAGCGCTCATAATGCGCAAGGCGGAAGGCCTCCGGCAGGCCGGCGGTCTCCTTGCCGAAGAACAGCCAGCACCCGTCGTCAAACCGCGCCGCCGTGTAGTCCTGCGGCGCCTTCGTCGTGGCGAGCCAGCAGTCCGCCGCCGCCTCGGGATGGCGCGCGAACAGATCGTCCAGATCGCGGTAGCGCGACACGTCGACAAGGTGCCAGTAGTCCAGCCCGGCGCGCTTGACCGCCCTGTCGCTCACGTCGAAGCCCAGCGGCTCGACCAGATGCAGCCGCGCGCCGGTGGCGGCGCAGGTGCGGGCGATGTTGCCGCAGTTCTGGGGGATCTCCGGCTCGACGAGGACGATGTTCAGCATGGCGGGGCGCAGTCTCCTTTGTCCGAAAGTTTAATCATTGTATCGCATAAAGTTTAAAAAATCAACCATAAAACGGTTTTTGCTAACACATTTTTGCAATCTATCCGTCTATTACAAACGTTCATAGATAATTTTGAAAGTTTTTATTCAAAACGGGTGGATTTTTCTGTCGGATTCTGATATGATGTCCAAAACTATGGAGAGGGGTGACGTCCGATGGGCCGCAAGCAGGCGATCTGGTTTCTGCCCGACGGAATTGCCCTGTCCAAAGAAGAGCGGCCGCTGATGCTGCGCGACGTGATGTTCTGCCCCATTTTGACCTGGGTCTGCGAGGAACTGACGGAGCTTGGCGTTGAGCGGCTTTTTATCGTTTCCGACAAAAGCGCGCACGAGCTGATCCGTCCCCACGTCGGCGGCGCCGTGCTGGTGGACGGCGCGAAGCACGCCGCCGCGCTGCTCGACGCCCTGCGCGGCGAGGAGGGCGAGGTCATCGTGCTCAACGGCGTGGTGCTGCCGGTGGGCGTGTTCTCCGGCGGCGCGGTGTACGCCGCGAAGGCCTCCGCCGTGTGCGACGTGCTGCGCGAGCACAGGGCGTTCGCCGCGTTCCCCAGGGGCGCGGAGATCATGAAGGGCTTTCTGCCCGTGGGCGACGCCGAGGAGCTGCGCGCCGCGCTGCCGATGTGCCGCCAGAAGATCGTCCAGCGCTGCTTTGACGCGGGGGTCGAGATCCTCGACCTCAACAACACCTACATCGACCCGCGCGCGCGCGTCGGCGCGGGCACGGTGCTGCTGCCCGGCACGATCCTGCGCGGGCACACGGTCGTCGGCAAAAACTGCGTCGTCGGCCCGAACGCGATGCTCACCGACTGCACGGTGGGCGACGGCGCGACGGTCAACGCCTCGCAGGGCGTCGGCGCGACGGTGGCGGCGGGCGCAGTGGTCGGCCCGTTCGCGCGGCTGTGAACAAGGGATACGCTGTTGCGTAAGCATATATTATAATAGGAGGGCTACCGCTATGATTTCTCACGGAAAGGACATCAAGGTGTTCACCGGCAACGCCAACCCCAAGCTCGCTGCCGACATCTGCAAGACCATCGGCATCAAGCTGGGCGAAAACGAGGTCAAGGGCTTTGCCGACGGCGAGGTCTCCTGTTCCCTCTATGAGACCGTGCGCGGCAGCGACGTGTTTCTCGTCCAGTCCACCTGCAAGCCCGTCAACGACAACCTGATGGAGCTGCTCATCATGATCGACGCGTGCCGCCGCGCCTCGGCGGGGCGCATCACGGCGGTCATCCCCTACTTCGGCTACGCGCGTCAGGACCGCAAGGCGAAGTCCCGCGACCCCATCAGCGCAAAGCTGGTGGCCAACATGATCACCGCCGCCGGCGCGGACCGCGTGCTGACGATGGACCTGCACGCCGCGCAGATCCAGGGCTTTTTCGACATCCCTGTGGACAACCTGCTGGGCAACCCGATCTTCGTGGACTACTACGCCAAGAAGTTCGGCGAGCGCGCGGGCGAGATGGTGGTCGTCTCGCCGGACGTAGGCTCGGTGGCGCGTTCGCGCGCGTTCGCGCAGAAGCTGCACATGAACCTCGCCATCGTGGACAAGCGCCGTCCCAAGGCGAACATGAGCGAGGTGATGCACGTCATCGGCGACGTGCGCGGCAAGGACTGCATCCTCTTTGACGACATGGTGGACACGGCGGGCAGCCTGTGCGGCGCGGCGAAGGCGATCGTGGAGGTCGGCGGCGCGAACAAGGTCTACGCCTGCGCGAGCCACGGCGTGCTCTCCGGCCCGGCGATCGACCGTCTGGAGCAGAGCTGCATCGAGGAGCTGGCGCTGCTGGACACCATCCCCGCCCACGCCGAGGCGGCGCGCGCCCGCATCAAATACCTCACCGTCGCGCCCATGTTCGCCGAGGCGATCGAGCGCACGTATCAGGAAATTTCTATTGCAAAACTGTTCAATTGAAGATAAGATAACGGGGCGGCAAACGTGCCGCTCCGTTTGTTTTTTGCGCTGTTTGGCGCGGGGGCTGTTCGATCCCCAAGCCCCTGCCGAGGGGGAACGGAATGCGACCCCATTTCTTCTTTCCTCTTGCGGAAAGAAGAAACGGTGTCGCCCGCCAAAGAAGAAAGGACGCTTGTGTCCGGCTGCCGCGGTAGCCCTCGGCGGTTCTGCGCCGCAGCGACGCTGTTTCTCCGTCGTCGATTTGATTCTGCCCCCCACGGCCGCTGCCGCTCTTTGGGATGCTTTCGCGGGGTCGCGTGTCTAAATTGTTCGACCTTGCTTTTTCACACCTCAACGAACGTCAAAATCTTTCGATTTAAAATCCACCGAGCGACGTACAAGGCAACTGCAAGATGAAAGGCGGGGGTCGCGAAGCGACCAGTCGTGGGACGTCAATACGACATAGAAAACAGCGTATATATAATTCAAAAACCCGCCAAATTACCAAAAACGTCGGTCGCATCCCCAAAGGATTCCAAAACCATTGGTTTTGGCGGCTTTTTGGTGACTTTTTCGGCGGCGAAAAAGTCACCCGCGCCCGAGGGCG
>Ga0129307_1002130_pt1 | contig 17188 bp, 13 predicted proteins | sample P1105metagenome_FD_94437 | JGI IMG/M metagenome (GOLD analysis project Ga0129307, IMG submission 94437) | Capybara group fecal microbial communities from Wisconsin, USA - P1105 metagenome | ecosystem: Host-associated > Mammals > Digestive system > Large intestine > Fecal | place: USA: Wisconsin... | reverse complement strand
CCTTGCCTGGAAGCTTGAGTCAGTGCGCTCATGTAGACATTTTGGGGAGGTATCCCGATCATGATTCATGGTCGGGATTTCTGTTTGCCCTCAAAACGTCATTTGTTCGGTGTTGCCTTAGAACTGTCCTATATATCAGGATCGGGGTCTGCCTCTTATACAGGCGAAGAATTTCAAGAGTCTCCACATATACAGCCGGATAGGCGGGATTTTGTTTCACCCGCAGCGGGCCATTGCCTTACTCCTGTTCCGCCAGCTTCTGATAGGATTCGTAGCGATCCTTCGCCTCCCGCTCCGCCTGGGTGAACAGCACCTTGGCGTTTTCGGGGAAGGTCTTATGTAGGGAGGCGTAGCGGACCTCGCCCTCCAGGAACTCCTGATAGCCCATGGTGGGCGCCTTGGAGTCCAGGGTGAAGGGGTGATCCTTCTTAGCGGGATTATAGCGGTACAGGGGCCAGTAGCCGGATTCCACCGCCCGCTTCATCTCGGCCTGGACCTGGTCCATACCGGCCTTGATGCCGTGGTTGATACAGGGCGCATAGGCGATGATGAGGGAGGGGCCGGGATAGGCCTCCGCCTCGGTGATGGCTTTCAGCAGCTGGTTGGGGTCCGCGCCCATGGCCACGGAGGCCACATAGCAGTTGCCGTAGGCCATCATCATCTTACCCAGGTCCTTCTTGCCGGTCTTCTTTCCCGCGGCCTGGAACTGGGCCACGGCGCCCAGGGGCGTGGCCTTGCTGCTCTGTCCGCCGGTGTTGGAGTAGACCTCTGTGTCCACCACGAAGACGTTGATGTCCTCGCCCATGGCGATGACGTGATCCAGGCCGCCGAAGCCGATATCATAGGCCCAACCGTCGCCGCCGTACATCCACACAGGCTGCTTGGCCAGATGCTCCGGATGGCGCAGAATCAGGGTCTTCAGTTCGTCCGCCCGGCCAGTGAGAGTCGTGGCGCTCAGCGCGGCATACAGCTTCTCCGACGCGGGCATGGAGGCGCTCACGTCCGCGAAGGTGTCCAGCCATTCTGTGATGGGGGCCTCCAGCTCCGGGACCAGCTCTTTCAGTTCCTCAATCCAGGCTCGGGTTTTGTAGCGCTGCTGCTTCACGGAGAGGTACATACCCAGGCAGAACTCGGCGTTGTTCTCAAAGAGGGAGTTGCTCCAGGCAGGGCCTCTCCCCTCCTTGCTGACGGTGTAAGGGATGGAGGGCATGGCCGCGCCCCAGGCCTGAGAGCAGCCGGTGGCGTTGGCCCAATACATCCGGTCACCGTAGAGCTGGGTCAGTAGCTTGGCGTAGGGCGTCTCGCCGCAGCCGGCGCAAGCGCCGGAGAATTCGCACAGGGGCTGCCGGAACTGACTTCCCTTCACAGTCTCCGCCTTGAAGGCCTTTTTGTCTGTGATGGTCAGGCCGTATTCCCAGGCGGGAGTGACAGAGAGTTCTCCGGTAACGGGTTCCATTCGCAGAGCCTTGCCGCTCATGGGGCAGGATGCCACGCAGCTTCCGCAGCCGGTGCAGTCCATGTCGCTGATCTGCAGGGAGAACCGGTACTCCTTGGCGCCCTTGGCCGGCACAGTCACGAAACCGGCGGGAGCCTTTTCCTCCTCCTGGGCGTCCAGCAGATAAGGACGGATGACCGCGTGAGGACAGACAAAGGAGCAGCGGTTGCACTGGATGCAGGCTGTGCTGTCCCAGACGGGCAGCCGGGTGGCGATGCCACGCTTTTCGTAGGCGGTGGTGCCCAGCGGCATGGTGCCGCCCTCATAGCCGATAAAGGTGGAGACCGGCAGGTCGTCGCCCTTCAGAGCATTGCAGGGCCGCAGGATGTTGCGGATGAAGTCGGGCTCGTCGGCGTTTACCGTCTTGGGAGCGTCGACGGCGTCCTTCCAGCTCCCCGGGATGGAGACCTCCACCACATGGCCCACGCCCTGGTCGATGGCCGCCAGGTTCATCTGAACAACCTTCTCGCCCTTCTTGCCGAAGGACTTCTCCGCGGCCTTCTTCATGTAGGTGACCGCTTCTTCAATGGGGATGATGTCCGCCAGACGGAAGAAGGCCGACTGCAGCACCATGCTGGCATGGTCGCCCAGGCCCAGCTCCCGGGCAATGGCGTTGGCGTCGATGATGTACAGCTTGGCGTGCTTTTCCGCCAGGCCCCGCTTGACGGCGGCGGGCAGCTCCTTCTCCAGTTCCTCGGGGGTCCAGCGGCAGTTCAGCAGGAAGGTGCCGCCGGGCTTCAGCTCAGAGACGATGTCGTATTTATCCAGGAAGGACTGGTTGTGGCAGGCCACAAAGTCCGCCTCCTTCACCAGATAGGAGGAGAGAATGGGCTCCTCGCCGAAGCGCAGGTGGCTGCGGGTAATGCCGAAGGATTTCTTGGTGTCGTACTCGAAGTACGCCTGGGTGTACATATCGGTGTTGTTGCCGATGATCTTGATGGAGTTCTTGTTGGCACCCACGGTGCCGTCGCTGCCCAGGCCCCAGAACTTGCAGCTGACCATCTTCTTGTGGGTCAGGGGCAGGCTGTCACCCACGGGCAGGGAGCGGTGGGTCACATCATCCTCGATGCCCACGGTGAAGCCGGTGAAGGGCGTGTCGCCCAGCAAGTGGTCAAACACCGCCTTAATCTGGGCGGGGGTGGTGTCCTTGGAGGAGAGGCCGTAGCGGCCGCCGCAGATGAAGGGGGCGTCCTGGCGGTTAGCGTAGGCCGCGCAGACAGCCAGATACAGGGGATCGCCCGCGGCGCCCATTTCCTTGCAGCGGTCCAGGACGGCGATCTTCTTCACCGTTTTGGGCAGGGCGGCCCGGAAATGCTCCTTGGAGAACGGGTTGAACAGATGGACCTGGAGATAGCCGACCTTTTCACCCAGCCCGTTCAGATAGGCGACAGTTTCACGGGCAGTGCCGCTGACAGAACCCATAGCCACGATAACCCGTTCCGCGTCGGGCGCGCCGTAGTAGTTGAACAGGTGGTAATCCTCACCGGTGACGGCGTTGATCTGCTGCATGTAATCTTCCACGATGTCCGGCAACCCGTCATAGAAGCGGTTGTTGGCCTCCCGGAACTGGAAGTAGACATCCGGGTTCTGGACGGTATTCCGCAGGGAGGGATGATAGGGGTTCAGCGCGGATTCCCGGAAGCTGCGGACAGCGCCCCAGTCCAGCATCTTGCCGAATTCCTCATAGGGGATGGCGCGGATCTTCTGAATCTCGTGAGAGGTGCGGAAACCGTCGAAGAAGTGAATGAAGGGGATACGGCTCTTGATGGCGGACAGATGGGCCACACCGGCCAGGTCCATGACCTCCTGCACACTGCCGGTGGACAGCATGGCAAAGCCGGTCTGACGGCAGTTCATCACATCGCTGTGGTCGCCGAAGATGGACATGGCGTGAGTGCCCACGGTACGGGAAGCCACGTGGAGCACCGCGGGCTGGCGCGTGCCGCTGATACGATGCATCACTGGAATCATCAGCATCAGGCCCTGGGAGGAGGTAAAGGAGGTGGCAAGGGAGCCAGCTTCCAGCGCGCCGTGAACCGCGCCGATGGCGCCGGCCTCTGACTGCATTTCCACCAGCGTGACCGGCTGGGTGAACAGGTTCTTTCTGCCGTTGGCGGACCACTCGTCCGTTTTCTCCGCCATGGGAGAGGAGGGGGTGATGGGATAGATGGCGGCGACCTCCGAAAAGGCGTAGGCCACATATGCGGCGGCTTCGTTTCCGTCCGCTACCATGATCGTTTCTTTACGCATCTTTCATGAACCCCTTTTCTTGATGAAATTTTGATTTCCTGCACATCAACAAAAAGCATATGTAATTAAACAAATTGTAATTTGATATAAACTAATTGTCAACAAAATTTGTTAAATTGTTTTGCCAAAAAATTACGTTCGCCGTTGTGCAGATACACAATATTGTTTTTCCGCCTTGAAGATGATATAATGCGAAAAAACACAAGAGTGGGGCATGACATGGAAAATGCTGAAATGTTTGATAATCTGTGCCAAATTGCGAAAATGATCTCAGAAACCTTTGGCTACAATTGTGAAACCGTGATCCACGACTGCGAACATTATGAGAACTTTATCGCGGCGATTTATAATGGCCATGTGTCCGGTCGGAAAAAAGGGGACTGCGTGTATATCACAGGGGACCCCGTCCCGGAGAACGCCTTTCAAAATATTGATCCGGGCACAAACTACATGAACTGCCAGGTGGTAACAACGGGAGGAAAGACCATCAAATCCTCCACGATTTATTTTAAGAATGAAAACTATCACTATGGGCTGGGCATCAATTTTGAAATCTCCCAGTACGCAGGCATGCGGGATGCGCTGGATAAGCTGATCTCCACCTCCACAAAGTTGGAGGAAGAGCTCTATTCCCGGCAGAACATCAATCAGATTATGAACGAGTGCATCAGCAGCGTGGGTGTTCCGGTTGAGAAAATGGGAAAATATGACCGTATGCGGATTGTTCAGATGCTGTATGAGCGCAGCGTCTTTCAGATGCAGAAAGCGGTCCCCTATGTGGCTGAGCGGCTGAAGATCTCCCGCTTCACCGTTTATAATTATTTGAAGGAACTGGGCGTCAACGACTGAACACCGACAGAATAGGGTGGCCGCGCCTTGGATCAAGCGCAGGAATCAAGGCCTTGGTTCTGTAGAGCATGAACCGATCGTACCGGCATCGCCCAGCGATTGTATGTGGATAATAACATTCCGGACGCCCGCCAGCTCATAGTAGGCGTGCATGGTCATCCGCGGCAGCTGGCGGAAAGACTTTTCTTCCATTATAGAACGATAACGCTGATGCGGACATTTTGGATCATTTTTTATGATGGTCCAAAATGCCCGCTTTTTATGATGAAACCACCTGCAGAACCGCCGAATTTGGGCATTCTCTGACAGTCCTTATCCCATGCCCAAAGAATCTATTTTTCTCTGTACGAACCGGCGAAAAAAGAGTATAATATATATTTAGACAAAATACCCCATACTCCAAGGAGTGTGACAACTATGATCCGTACCTCCCAGCCTTCCGACTGGCAGGACATTCTGGATATCTATGCCATTGCCCGCCGCTTCATGAGAGAAAATGGAAATCCCACCCAATGGGGCGAATCGTTCCCCCCGGAGGATCTGATTTGGGAGGACATCCGCCTGGGCCGGAGCTATGTATGCCTGATGGACGGCCGGATCCAGGCAGTCTTTGCTCTGATTCCCGGAGAGGACCCTACCTATCAGGTAATTCAGGGGGCCTGGCTCAATGACAGGCCCTATTGTACCATCCACAGGGTGGCCAGCCGGGGTGAGATAAAAGGGCTGGCCTCTCAGATTTTGGTCTGGTGTCTGTACCGGTGCGGCAACATCCGCATCGACACCCATGACGACAATCTGCCCATGCAGCGGGTTCTGGAAAAGAACGGCTTTCACAAATGCGGCCGGATCTGGATTGAGGACGGCACTCCCCGGATTGCCTACCAGAAAACCGTGGAGTCGTAAGGAGGCGCTTATGTCACTGAAAGAGGCTTTAGGTCTCCGGTCTCACCGGGAGGACCCCAAAATGTTTTGGTTTGAAATGGCGTTGCTCCTTCTGATTCTGGGTGGAGCCGCCGCTTTGCTGTCCCTACTCCATCTCCAGGGTGCCGCCGGAATGGCGGTTCGGGTCGCGCGGGGTACCGCTCTCAACTGCGCCTTTATCTGCGCCCTGCTTACCGAAGCGGCAGGCCACCGAAAAAAGGACGCCGTCTCCAAGCGGCAGATCCAGATGGAAAACCTGCTGCTCATGCTGGCGGCGGCGCTGGCCCTGCTGCAGGAGCTGCTGCTCCTGTTCCCCGGTGCCCGCTACACCGGTCCCATGGTTTTCATGGGGGCAGACCTCTATTTCATCGCCCGGATCGCCATGCCCCGTCTGGAGAGTAAGCAGCGGTTCGTCACCCGTGAAATCCTGCTCATCATGGGCTGCGGCCTGATTGCTTTTGGTCTGCTGGTTCCTTTCCTGGATATGGCGCTGGAGATTGTTTCCACCCTATAGCAGTTTTCGACTACATACCGTATTTTTAGATATTTATATTACAAGGAGTTGCGTTCTTATGGATCATGTGGAAGAAAAAATTCTGTCTGTCATCGACGCTCACGCGGATGAGCTTCAGGCTCTGGCTGACGATATTTTTCACCACCCGGAGCAGGGCTACCACGAGTACCGTACCGCCCAGCTGGTGGCCGACTATCTGAAAAAGCTGGGCCTGGAAACCCGGGAGGGACTGGCCATCACCGGCGTCAAGGCGGCCATCGGCACAGGAACCGGCCCCAATGTGGCCCTGATCGGTGAACTGGATGCCGTCTCCTGTCCCACCCATCCCGACTCCAGCGACAAAGGCTATGCCCACGCCTGCGGCCACTACGCCCAAATCATCTGCATGCTGGGGGCCGCCCTGGCCCTCAGTGATCCGGAGGTTGCCGCCAGCCTGGACGGCACCGCCACCATCTTCGCCGTCCCCGCTGAGGAGTTTCAGGATGCCTCGGTCCGAGAGGAAGTCCGGCGCACCCACGACGTTCACTGCGCCGGCGGCAAGTGCGAGCTGCTCCGCCGTGGTGAGTTCGACGATGTGGATCTGGCCGTCACCACCCACTCCCTGATGGTGGGCCGGGACGAGGGCATTGATCTGATGCTGGGCAACAGTGCCTGCACCGGCTTCATCGGCAAAACCGTCTACATGCACGGTCGGGCCGCTCACGCCGCCGCCGCTCCCCACCTGGGCGCCAACGCCCTCAACGCCGCCTGCCTGGGTATGTCCGCCCTGGGCATGATCCGGGAGACCTTTGAGGAGAAGGACTGCGTCCGGGTCCACCCTTATATCCGCAAGGGCGGCGAGGCCATCAATGTGGTACCCAGCGAGGTCATTGTGGACATGATGGTCCGGGCCAACACCCAGGAGGCCATTGAAAAGGTCAGTGCCAAGGTGGACAACTGCTTCAAGGGCGCCGCTATGGCCATTGGCTGTCAGGCAGAGATTGTGGACAGCCAGGGGTATATGCCCTGTCCCGAGCGACTGCCGGAGGACATTCTGTGGGATACCGCCAAGCTACTGGGCGATGAGGTAAAGGTGGTCTCTATCCCCGCCGGCCGGTGCAACACCGCCAGCACCGATGTGGGTGACCTGTTCGCCGTCATGCCCGTGCTGAACTTCACCTTCGGCGGCTCCACCGGTGATCTCCACTCCAAGGATTACAAGGTCTCCGACCCCAATGCCGCCCACATTCTCCCCGCCAAGATGATGGCCCTGCTGGCCTACCGCCTGCTGAGGAACGGTGCGGCGGAGGCCAAAAAGATCACAGAGGGCTACCAGGCCCCCTATACCATGGAACAGTACAAGGATTATGTGAAAAAACTGAGTGACTGATCACCGCCGCGCTTCGTTTCCTACAAAAAAAGCGGCCGCTTTCCAGGACAGCCATTCCTGCTCCTTCCCCGACAATAAGGACTCTCCCGAGATGGGAGAGTCCTTTTGCTTTTTATGGTTTCTGTCAGGCGTTTTTCTCCAGATAGTCCACAGCAAACTGGGTATAAATGCCGGTGCCGTGGCAGAGAATGGACTCGTCCACGTCGAAGGACGGATGGTGGTGGTTACAGGCGGGACCCTTGTCCGGGTCGTGGAATCCGATATAGCCATACACCCCGGGGATGTGCTCCAGATAGACGCTGAAGTCCTCGGCGCCGGTCATCTTGGGCAGGGGACGCAGACAGTCCTGGCCCAGCTCCTTTTTAGCCGCGCCCTGGGCCAGCTTCACCAGCTCCGGATGGTCGTTGATCAGGGGACTGGGGCCGAAGTAATAATCACATTCGGCGGTGCAGCCGTAGCCCTGGACCACACTCTCCACTACCTGCTGGATGCGCTGGGGCATACTGTTCCGGAACTCCCGGTCAAAGGCACGGACTGTGCCTACCAGCTCCACATGGTCGCAGAGGATGTTCTCCTTGGTGCCGCCGTTCATCATGCCCACTGTCACCACCAGGCTGTCCAGCGGATTATTCTGTCGGCTGGGGATGGACTGGAGAGCCATCACCGCCGCCGCTGCGGCCAGGATGGCGTCGTTGCCCTGATGAGGTGCGGAACCATGGGAGGCCTTGCCATAGACCTGAATAGTAAAGCGGTCGCTGCAGGCCATTCGGGGTCCGATCTCAAAGTTGGCGGTTCCGATCTCCATGGAGGACCAAACGTGCATTCCGAAGATGGCATCCACACCCTCCAGAACCCCGCGCTTCACATACTCCTCGGACTTGCGGCCGATCTCCTCGGCCATCTGGAAGATGAGCTTGACAGTGCCCTTCAGCTCCTCCCGGTGGGTCTGGAGGATATGGGCGGCACCCAGCAGCATGGATGTATGGCAGTCGTGTCCGCAGGCGTGCATGACGCCGGGATTCTGACTGCAGTAAGACTTTCCAGGATTCTCCTGGATAGGCAGGGCATCGATGTCCGCCCGGAGCATGACAGTATTGCCAGGCTGGGCGCCCTGGATGGTACCCACGCAGCCGGTAATACCCTCGAAGGTCTGGACGGGAATCCCCATCTCCTTCAGCTGTCCGGCGATAAAGCGGGTGGTCTCCACCTCGTGCTCTCCCACCTCGGGATGGGCGTGGAGCCAATGCCGAGTCTCAATGACGTACCGTTCCTGCTCCTTGGCCAATTGCTGGATATTCATTTGCCCTCACCTCCCGCGGTCTGCTCCAGATAGTCCGCGGCAAACTGGGCATACTGCGCCGCGCCTATGTGGAGGATATCCTCTTTGATCCGGAATTTCTCATTGTGAACAGGGTAGACACAACCACTGGCCCCGTCCTGATATCCCAGGAAGGCGAACAGGGAGGCGGGTATCTTCTCCATAATATAGGAGAAATCCTCACTGCCCATGGCCAGCGGAGTGGACTTCAAGATATCGTCACCGTACAGCTTTCGTGCCGCACCCCGGGCGATGTCGTTGAGTGCGGTGTCGCCGTTGATGACCGGAGGCTCCTTGAACGTGTACTCCAACTCAGCGGTACAGCCCATGGCCTCGGCGGTGGCCTGGATAATCCGGGGCATGCTCTCCTTTGCCTGGTTTCTGGCCTCTGGGGTGTGGGCCCGGATGGTGCCCTCCATCACGACGGTGTCCGTGATGATATTGAACTGGGTGCCCGCCTTGACGGTGCCAATGGATACCACCAGGGAGTTCAGTGGGCTGTTGTCCCGGCTGACAATGGTCTGGAGATTGCAGATGATGGCGCTGGCCGCCACAATGGCGTCCCGGCCCTGATGCGGGGTACTGCCGTGGGCGGAGACCCCGTGGACCGTGATCTTGAAATTGTCACAGCTGGCCATCAAGGGGCCGTCCTGGATGCATAGCGTTCCGCTGGGGATGCTGCCCCACACATGCATACCAAAGGCGGCATCTACATCGGACAGGTAGCCCTTGTCCCAGTAATAGTGACTGCCGATGAAGGCCTCTTCAGCTGCCTGGAACAGCAGTTTCACGGTGCCCTTCAGTTCCGCCCGCCGTTCCCAAAGCAGTCGGGCGGCGCCCAGCAGCATGGCCGCGTGGCAGTCATGGCCGCAGGCGTGCATGACGCAGGAATGGAGGCTCTCAAAATCCACGCCGCTGTTCTCCTGGATGGGCAGGGCGTCGATGTCAGCCCGGAGCAGGACAGTTTTGCCGGTCTGCCCGCCCTGGATGGTGGCGATGCAGCCGGTGTAATCCGCAAAGGTCTGGACGGGAATGCCCAGCTGCTTCAGTTGGCCGACCAGATAGGCCGTGGTCTCATGCTCCTGAAAGGACAGCTCGGCGTGCTGGTGGAGGTAGTGGCGGTCGGCGATGATGGTATCGCTGAGCTCCGCCGCACGGGTCGCGAAATTCATAATTGGTACCTCTCTTCATAAGCAGCGGCCCGAATCTGGACAGATCCGGGCCGCTTGGATGGATTTGTTATGACGGCCGTCGTTGGCACGCTTTTCAGTTAACCGAGGTAGATGCCGCCGCCGGGGCCCAGAGGCAGGTTCAGACCCACCCAGACAATCACCTGGATAATCCACACGATGGCGAAGGTGACAGAGAAGGGAATCATATTGGCAATCACGCTGCCCAGACCGGCCTTCTTATCATATTTGCGGGCATAGCCCAGGATGACGGGCATGTAGGTGAACAGGGGAGACAGGGGATTGGTGATGGAATCGCCGATGCGGTACACCACCTGGGTAATGGCAGGGTCGTAGCCCATCAGCATCATCATGGGGACGAAAACGGGAGCCAGGATGGCCCACTTGGCGGATGCGGAGCCGATGAACAGGTTGACGAAGCAGGCCACGATGATCAGGCCCACCATCAGAGGCACGCCCTCGAAACCGATGGCCTTCAGGCCGTTGGCGCCGCTGATGGCCAGAATAGTGCCCAGCTTGGACACGGAGAAGAAGTTGGTGAAGATGGAGATAAAGAAGCACATGAAGACATAGTTGCCCATGTCAGAGAAGCCCTGGCTGATGTCAGCCCAGACGTCCTTGTCGTTCTTGTACTTACCGATGGCAACACCGTAGGCAATGCCAGGGATCATCAGCGCCAGAGTGACAGTGAACACAATGCCCTTGGTAAAGGGGGCGCTGCCGCTGGTGATGGAGCCGGCCTCATCGGCCAGAATGGCGGTCTCACCAAAGATGGGCAGGGACAGCAGCAGGATCACGGCGATGTAAATCACAAACGCGATACCAGCGACGCCCAAGGCTTTCTTCTGCTGAGGAGTAATATTGGCAGCATTCTCGTCGAAGTCGTACTTAGCCAGCTCTTCCTTGGAAATGGGGAAGCGGTGAACCATAACTTTCTCGGTCAGGATGGTGCCCGCGATGGTCAGAATCACGCAGGAGACGATGAGGAAATACCAGTTGATGGCGATGGAGGCGGAGTAGTTGGGGTCAATCATCTGGGCGGCGGACTCAGTGAAGCCGTAGGCCAGAGCATCGGACAGGCCCAGCAGGATATTGGCGCAGAAGCCGGCGGCCACGGAGGCGAAGGCCACATACAGGCCCAGCATGGGGCTGCGGCCGATGGACATGTACAGGATAGCGGCCAGGGGCGGCAGGATGATGAAGCCCGCGTCACCGGCGATGTTCAGGTTGATGCCCAGGAAAATCACCACCATAGTGACCACCCAGCCCTTAGCGCCGCCCAGGAAGCGCTCCATCAGAGCTACCAGGAAGCCGCTCTTCTCAGCCACGGAGGAGCCGATGACGGCCACCAGCACCATGCCCAGAGGTGCGAAGCCGGAGAAGTTGGTGATGACGTTGGTCCACAGGTACTGGAGACCGTAGACGGAAAACAGGTTGACGGCTTCCACAGTCTCGCCGTTGGCGGGGTTGACAGCGGAGACGCCCAGGGCGCTGCACAGCCAGGAGATCAGCACCACGATGACGGCCAGGCCCAGGAACAGAGTGATGGGATCAGGCAGCTTGTTGCCCGCCCGCTCGATGGCGTCAAGGATTCGGTCTAATAGTCCCTTCTTGGTTTTTTCTTCAGACATATACTTGCTCCTTTCTTGTTCCAGACTCCCGGTCTGAAAGATCGGTCCCCCCTGTCCGGCAAAGCGGTGTGCCGGGGCATGGGCAATCCCCCGCCGGGTCTGGTGACACGGTTCGGCCCCGTGTCCCTTTTCTCTCCCCGTGTGAAAAAACCTTTTCTCTGGAGGCTCGCCTCTTTAGTCCTTCCTCACGTTAACGAAATAATTATAGCGGATCTATCCTATAATGGCAATAGTATGTACAAAGTTTTTTCACAATTTGTTCATAATTATTCGGGTGGATCTCCATTTATGCCTCAGGTGAGGACATTGGAAAATAACTGCCACAATGCGCAGTATATTCAGCATATGGCGCAGGCATCCTGCAGGCCCGCCAAATAATATTGGTTATCTCCGGAATCCCTCGACATTTTTCCACTTTATGGTACAATAAGTTGTACTTAAAAAGTGTATCGGCGCGTGTCTATCTGAATTTGTATGTCTATTGCAAGAATCCGCCCAAGCCCTCAGATCACAATCAAACCATCTATTTTAAATATAAGGAGGTCTACCGCGCATGAAAAAACTGGTATGTCTGCTGCTTTCCTTGCTTCTGCTCTCCTCTCTCAGTGTCCCTGCACTGGCCATCTCCGGCTTCCGGAAGGTCAACGGCTACACGCCGGGGCAGTTCACGGATGTCCCCGCCGACAGCTGGTGCGCCGATAACGTCCAAACAGCCTATGAGTATGGCATTATGAATGGAAGCACCGCCACCTATTTCGGCACCACCGGCAGTCTGAGCGTGGCCCAGGCCATTGTCATGGCCTGCCGCATCCACAGCTGCTATTGCCGTGATCGTGCTGTGTTTGAGGCCGCAGCGCCCTGGTATCAGTCCTATCTGGACTACGCGAAAAAGAATGGCATCGTCTGGGAGTACGAGCAGTACGACACACCCATCAGCCGGGCGGACTTCGCCGTGATCCTGAACAGTGCGCTGCCTGACAGGGCCCTGAAGCAGATCAGTAATATTGAGGACGGCGCCATCCCCGATGTAAAGGCCGGCGCCGGCTGCTATGACGCCGTCTACCGGCTGTACAGAGCCGGTGCCCTGACAGGCAACGATACCAAGGGCACCTTTACGCCGGGCAGCAGCATCTCCCGGGGAGCCGCGGCCGCCATTGTCAGCCGCATGGCGGACGAATCCCTGCGCAAATCCATCATTTTGGAAAAGACCCCCTTTGAACCGGTGCCCATAAATCAGCTGGCGAACCTGACCAGTCTTCGGAAAAAGGCCACCGACGCCGAGCTGCAGGCAGCCTACAATGTGGCCCTGGAGGTTATCAAGCCTCTGGCCAAGCTCAGCACGGAAGAACAGCTCCAGGGGATCACGCAGGAACTGCACAGGATGTTCGACGATGGCATGGAGTACTCCACCTCCACGCCTCACTACAATGATCCCTATGGATACTTTGTCCTCAAGACAGCCTCCTGCGCCGGGTGTGCCCGGGCCACAGGCCTGTGCCTGAATATTCTGGGCCTCTCCTATGAGCACGTCAATGAGAACCAGTGGGGACACCAGTGGTGCCGTGTGAATGTTAACGGCACATATTGGATCTGCGACGCCTACGGCCTGTACTGCGGCCCGGAGCCTGCACCTTATCAGCACCCATATCTCTGACGCTCTCTTCCCGTTCGGCAAAAACATCCTCCAGTCCGGTATGCCGGACTGGAGGATGTTTCTATCCACAGCGAGCGGGATTTCCCGCGTCAAAGCAGTAACCCAACCGTCCCATGGCAGGATGTCATTCCTCTATGTGCTCCTGACCCTGGGCGATAATCGCCCGCACATGGTCATCCGCCAAGGAATAGAACACAGATTTGCCCTCCCGGCGGCTCTTGACCAACTTGTTCTGTTTCAGAATCTTCAGCTGATGGGAAATGGCCGACTGGGTCATATTCAGCACTGAGGCCAGGTCGCAGACGCAGACCTCCGCCTCAAACAGCACGAACAAAATTCGGATGCGGGTGGAATCGCCGAAAATTTTAAACAGCTCCGCCAGGTCATACAGCTCCGTCTCATCCGGCATGGTCTCATTCACAATTTTCAGCAAATCCTCATGGACCTCCTCAGTCTCACAACAAAGCTCATCCCGTTCTGTCATAGCGTTTTCTCCTTCTCTCAGAGTTTTTTCACCATCAGCGCCCGGATGGCGTTCAGCACGGCTATCGCCATGACACCAACGTCCGCGAAAATAGCCACCCACATATTGGCGATGCCCAGGGCGCCCAGCAGCAAACAGGCCAGCTTGATGCCGATGGCAAAGTAGATGTTCTCGTAGACAATGCGCATACACTTCCGGGCGATCCGGATGGCCGTCACAATCTTCATGGGGTCATCGTCCATCAGCACCACGTCCGCCGCCTCAATGGCCGCGTCGGAGCCCAGGGCTCCCATGGCGATGCCGATATCCGCCCGGGACAGGACGGGAGCATCGTTGATGCCGTCGCCCACAAAGGCCAGTTTCTCCTTCCCGCTCTTGCGGTTCAGCAGCTCTTCAATCCGCTCCACCTTGTCGGCGGGCAGCAGCTCGCTGTGGACCTCGTCCACCCCCAGTTCCTCTGCCACCTGCCGCGCAACGCGGTCCGCGTCACCGGTGAGCATGACCGTCTTTCGGACGCCTGCCTTCCGCAGTTCCCGGATGGCCTGGGCCGATGTGGGCTTCACCACGTCAGAGATCAGAATGTGCCCGGCATAGGCCCCATCCACAGCCACATGGACAATGGTGCCCACTTGATGGCAGGGAATCGCCTCCACGCCAAGCCGCCTCATCAGCTTTTCGTTTCCCACTGCCACACTGACGCCGTCCACCTTGGCCGTGACGCCGTTGCCGCTGAGCTCCTCCACATCCGTCACCCGGCTCTCGTCCAGGGGGCTGCCGTAAGCCGCTCTCAAGCTGCGGCTGATGGGATGAGCGGAAAAGCTCTCCGCCAGGGCCGCATACTCCAGCAGCTTCTCCTCTTCCATCTGATTGTGATGTACGCCTGCCACCTCAAAGACGCCCCGGGTCAGGGTGCCGGTCTTATCAAACACCACATACCGAGTCTGTGCCAGGGTCTCCAGATAGTTGGAGCCCTTCACCAGCACGCCCGCGTGGCTGGCGCCGCCGATGCCGGCGAAAAAGCTGAGGGGTATGCTGATCACCAGCGCGCAGGGGCAGCTGATGACCAGAAACGTCAGAGCGCGGTAGATCCATTGGCCCCATTCCGGGGCGCCTCCCGTCAGCAGCAGAAGCAGGGGCGGCACCACCGCCAGGGCCAGAGCACTGTAGCAGACAGCGGGTGTGTAGTAATGGGCGAAGCGGGAGATAAACCGCTCGGACTGGGATTTCTTGGAGCTGGAGTTCTCCACCAGATCCAGAATCTTGGAGACCGTGGATTCCCCGAATTCCCTGGTGGTACGGATCTTCAGCACGCCGTTCATATTGATGCAGCCGCTGATGATGTTATCGCCGGGCTTTACATCCCGGGGAAGGCTCTCACCGGTGAGGGCGCTGGTGTTCAGCGCCGCCTTTCCCTCGGTCACCACACCGTCGATGGGGATCTTTTCGCCGGGCTGGACCACAATGATTGACCCCACTGCGACCTCATCGGGGTCTACCCGCTCCAAGCCGTGCTCTCCCTCAATGTTGGCATAATCAGGACGGATATCCATCAGCTGGCTGATATTTCTGCGGCTCTTGCCCACAGCATAGCTCTGAAATAGCTCGCCAATCTGATAGAACAACATAACAGCCACACCCTCGGCGTAATCTCCCAGAACCATGGCTCCCACCGTGGCTGCCGCCATCAGGAAATTCTCGTCAAAAACCTGCTTGTTGCGGATTCCCTTTCCCGCTTTAAGCAAAATATCATAGCCAATCACAAGGTAGGGAATCATGTACAACACCAGCCGGATGGGTTCGCTGGGCACAGGCGCCAGTACCAGAAGCACTATCAGTGCGATTGCGGCCAGGATGCGAATCAGCATCTTCTTCTGTTTCTTATTCATAAGGCCCTCCTATAGCTCTCGGAGACGCACACCTGCGCTCACAGGAAAATCTCACAGTCGTCCTCTACTTTTTTGCAGTTTTTCCGGACTTCCTGCATCACGGCCTTAGGATCCTGGCCGTCCTCGAATTCCACAATCATCTTAAGCGTCATAAAATTCACAGCGGCATCTGCCACACCGGCGGTCTTCTTAGCCGCCTCCTCCATCTTGTTGGCACAGTTGGCGCAGTCCACATCAATTTTATAGGTCTTTTTCATCCTCAGCATCCCCTTATTTTAAATTCAACATTTGAGCATTTGTTCAATTGTTGTTTTGATTATAGTCCACATATAAAGAAATGTCAAGCGACTTCTATCTAAGATCCGGCAGAGGACAAAGCGCTGCCCCGCACGAATCCCGTGCGGGGCAGCTGCGTATATTCGATTTGGAGCTATCCTGCGGGGTCAGCCGTTCTTTTTCAAGTCCACTTATGGATGTCTCCGGTGAACCGCCGTCCGCTCAGCCTCTGCAAAATGCGATCCGGGCCTCACCGAACCGTCAGTGTGTATCCCTCCGGCAATGCGGCAGACAGCAGCGTTTCCACGCTGCATTTAGCCTCCTCGCCCGCTTGGATCAGCAGCCCCTTTTCCAGCGCCTTTTCCTCCATCTCTCGCTTCTGATCCCCCTGGAAGGCTGAAAAGTCCTCCACGGTAAAGGGGTTGAAGATGCTGGTCTTCTCATCGAAGACCTCCACGCTGTCCTCCTCAATCTCATGAGACAAAATCTGCGCCGCTGGCAGGATGACGGTGACACTGGTGCCGGATACCCGCACCTCTGCCTGTTCCAGGTTCACACCGGCCTTGATGACGCCGTCGTAGGTCAGGATAAAGCTCTTGGTGGTGAAGGGCACCGTCATGCCATAAAATTCGCTGCTGCTTTTGAACTGAGCCATATTGGTATAGGAATAGGTGACGCTGGCCAGTTCGCTGATGCCGCTGAGCTGGTTCTCCAGCACCACAGCGTCCAGCTCCCGGGTCTGACCAGTGCCGCCGGAGCGGCCCAGCAGGTAACAGCCACCTCCTACCACAGCGCACAGCAGTATAACCAGCATCAGATATCTCACGGCTTTAAGGGGGCGAATCCGATGATTCTCTCGCATGCTTTCCATCCCTTGTCCTCCCACATCTATCATTTTCCGACGCGTCTTCGCCGTGATGCCATTCTACCAGCTTCGGCAAAAAACACAAGTTTTCCCGGAGATTTGTAAAGCTCCTGTAACCACATTGTGACCATTCTGTGTAAATTTTCCCGAAAATCCCGCCAATTTGTAACCAGTCCGGGGAATATCAGCGCGGACGCGCGTATGATTGTACGTGGGGGCAGGAAGCGGCCCGGCGCTCCAGCCGGTGCAAAAAGATATGCACGCGAAAGGACCCCACGCCGAAAACCGGCGCGGGATCCTTTGTTCGCAAAGACGCGGCGATCAGCTGTGCAACCCCGCGTGAAATTGCAGAGAGTTGCTTAGGGCAACACCGCATAATGCAATAATAAGCAAAATGTGATATAGTATCCTCATGGATAAGCAAATGAGTCTGTCCGCTCTGAGCGATGAGCTTGCACAGGTGCGGACAAAGAAAAAAGAATTTCT
>Ga0129307_1002127_pt1 | contig 17203 bp, 21 predicted proteins | sample P1105metagenome_FD_94437 | JGI IMG/M metagenome (GOLD analysis project Ga0129307, IMG submission 94437) | Capybara group fecal microbial communities from Wisconsin, USA - P1105 metagenome | ecosystem: Host-associated > Mammals > Digestive system > Large intestine > Fecal | place: USA: Wisconsin... | reverse complement strand
ACTGGACAGAAATAATGCGGTTCAGCTTTGCCGTTCAACCCAAAGTCCCCGGCACGCTCTAACCGTGATTCCTCCGTAGGCTATACGACCAGATGAACGGTTCATTCCCCATACGAAAAGGTTTTTTTTTCACGATTGTCCTCTCAACGTGCCGGCTCTTCCTTCCGGCAGGGCGCCGGATCCTATGTTTTGTTTAGGGGGAAATAAAAAGCCTGTGCGACTGCACAGACCCGAACGTAAACCATATCTTGTAGGCATATAACTAGCTTTCACAGAGGATTTAGGACTTGAAAATCAATAGATTTTAGCCTATAATAATCCGTGTAAATATGGTATAAGGCTTTTCACCACCTCGTGGTGGTTGTGCCTGTTCGGGTACCGTCCGTACCTTGAGCTATCCGGAAGCGCCAACTTCCAAACAACTTCTTTTGATTAAAAAGTACCTCGCCAAAGGTGCTTTTTTTATTTCCATGTAAATGGTATCGTAAAATTATCTAAAAATCAAGTCCAAAATACACTTTTTAGTGAAATATCTCAACTTTTTCTTGACTTTTCAACAAATAAAATATAATATTATATTATAAGATATTATAAAAAATAATAAGATATAATAAAATATTATATTTTATTGGAGGGATGACATGGCTACAAAGCTTGCAATCGCAAATATGAAAGGTGGCATAGGAAAGACCACAACCTCGTTGTGTCTTGCTGATGCCCTGCAGAAAAAAGGATATAAAGTTCTGCTCATAGACACGGATCCGCAGCGGAGTGCGACCGGTGTCTATGGTGCAGCGATAGATGGTGTAAATACTCTCGCTGATGTAATGTACACCGATACGGACGCAAAAGAATGTATCCAAAAGCTTGCTTTGGGAGACATGATTGCATCTGATCAGGCTCTTATGGACGCAGATACGCAGATAAAAGCGGACGCAGACCGTTTTTATCATCTTGCGGATGCCTGCAAGTCCATAGAAAACGACTATGATTTCATTATCTGCGATTGTCCTCCGGGTAATGGTGTCATGCTTGGAAATGTACTCAGCTATTCAGACTACGTAATAATGCCGATTACTTGCGACAAATTCGGCATACAGGGTATGACAGATTTTGTCGAGGTGATGAATACATATACAAAGAGAATCAATCCAAATCTAAAGATTCTGGGCGTGCTGATGATAAAGTACAAGGGTCGTCAGTCACTCACAAGGGATCTTGAAGATAATCTGATTCCATCCATCGTAGATGAGATGGGAACCAAATTATTTGATACAAGGATTCGTGAATCAGTTAAATGCCAGGAAGCACAAGCAGTAAACAAAAGTATTTATGAATATGCTCCTGGTTGCACCACGGCGGAAGACTACATAACATTTACAGAAGAGTTATTAAAGGAGCTTAAAGCATGAGTAAAACCAATTTCAGCAGTGCTGTGAGTGCTTCCCTGAATGGTCGAAACGAAGTGCCGACCAGAACGGAAGCCCCGGTCATAAAGCCGGCAGTTCCGGAACCTGTAAAGGAGCCGAAAAAAAGAGCAGCAAAAGAAAAAACCGAAAAGCCTTCTAACACGGATAAAAAGGGAAAGACTGATAAAGGACTTGGCATGAACCAAGACGGAACCTTCAGACAGTCGATGGCAGGTCGTAAGACTGCCGAAGAAACCCAAAAGCCAAAGCGTTCACAGGTCGCTTTAACGCTGGATGCAGAAACCATCGAAAAGCTTTCCAATCTCGGAGACGGATACAAAAAACTACTCAACAGATATATAGACAAGAACATTGACGAGATAGTAACCGAATTGGAACGCTTGTAATAAAATATAATATTTTATTATATTTTATTATATTTTATTGAAAGGAGAATCCCATATTATGATGGCTATAGAAATACAGAAAATCATGTTAGATAAAGGACTTAAGAAGAAAGAGGTTGCTGATCGCTGCGGATGGACTCAGGCAAATTTCGGTAATAAGCTGAAAAGAGATAACTTCTCTGAAAAAGAACTTAATACGATTGCAACCGCTCTTGACATGAATCTTGAAATAAAATTTGTAGATAAGGAGTAATTAAATGGCTGGAAATGATAATCTGCATCAATCTCGCTCTGGTAAGACGGACGAATTTTATACTCCCTTATCAATGATTGAAAATGAGTTAAAACATTATAAGCAGCATTTTAAGGGGAAAACTGTTTTTTGCAATGCTGATGATCCTGCATTTAGTGATGATGGAGTTGATCACTTTGGCGATGGATTAGGAGGATATACTTCTAATTTTTGGCGTTATTTTCAGCTCAATTTTGAAGAATTAGGCTTAAAAAAGCTCATAGCAACACATTATGATCCTGAGAAACCCACTTACAAACTTGAATTATCCGGCGACAGAAATGAGGATGGTATTATATCTAACTTGGATGTTGTAAAAACTCCGCTTCGTACTAATGGCGATTTCCGTTCCCCAGAATGTATTGAAGCTTTAAAAGAGGCAGATATTGTAGTAACTAATCCTCCATTCTCTCTATTCAGAGAATATATTGCGCAGCTTATGGAATACGGCAAGGATTTCCTTGTAATAGGTAATATGAACGCTGTTACCTATAAAGAAATTCTTCCTCTTGTAGTTCAAAACAAGATCTGGCTTGGATATAATTCTGGTCATTTCTGGTTTAGAGTTCCAGATTATTATGAAGAAAAAAAGACCGATTTTAAGATAGATGAAGATGGTCAGAAATGGCGCAGAATGGGAAATATTTGTTGGTTCACCAACTTGGATATTGCAAAACGCCATGAAGAGATGATTTTATTCCGCAAATATAATGAAACGGATTATCCAAAGTATGATAACTACAATGCTATCCATATAAAGAAAACCGATGAAATTCCAATGGATTATTTTGATGTTATGGCTGTGCCTATAACATTCATGGCTCAATATAATCCTGATCAGTTTGAAATACTTGGAGATTCTCGCTTTCATGACGGTCAAGATTTCTCTGATGATATAAATATACTTAATGGAAAAACAACCTACAGAAGACTTTTGATTAGGAGGAAGCAACATGAAAATTGAAATGAATGAAATCTCTGTCAGAGATGTATTTAACGGCTACAAAGATAGCCAAGAAGATGGAGTTGTTGCTTTCGGTGGTAAATTAAATGTTCGCCCTGCATTCCAACGTGAGTTTGTCTATAAGGACAAACAACGTGATGAAGTAATAAAAACTGTACGTAAAGGATTTCCTCTTAATGTAATGTATTGGTCAAAGTCCGGTGATGATGCATATGAAATGCTTGATGGACAGCAACGTACACTTTCAATTTGCCAATACATTAATGGAGATTATTCAATTGATTTCAGATACTTCCATAATTTGGAAGAGGACGAAAAGGAGCAGATCTTAAATTATAAGCTTATGATTTATATCTGCGAGGGTACGGACTCTGAAAAATTGGAATGGTTCAAAATAATAAACATTGCAGGTGAAAAGCTCTACGATCAGGAGCTTCGCAATGCTATTTATACCGGTCCATGGCTTACTGATGCAAAACGTCATTTCAGTAAGAATGGATGCCCTGCTTATCAAATTGGCAACAAATATTTAGCCGGAACCGCTATCCGCCAGGACTATCTTGAGACGGCACTGAAATGGATCGGAAACCGTGATAACATTGCCATAGAAGAATACATGGCTAGACATCAGAACGATCCGAACTGTAATGAACTTTGGCTTTACTTCCAGTCAGTAATAAGCTGGGTTGAAGCTCTATTTCCTAAAGCAAATTATAGGGCAATCATGAAGGGGCAACCATGGGGTGAACTCTATAACATGTATCACGATAAGAATTATGATACCGAATGGTTAGAAGACTTCATCAAAGAGCTTTTGCTTGATGATGAAGTTGAAAATAACAAAGGTATCTATCCTTATATCTTTACCGTTGATGAAAACAAGAAAAACGGAGATGAACAGCTACTTCGTCTTAGAGCATATTCCGAAAAACTTAAGCGCACACAATATGAAAAGCAGCAGGGAATATGTAAAATTTGCGGTAAGCATTTTGAGTATGAAGAGATGGAGGGCGACCATATCGTGCCATGGCACGATGGCGGCAAGACTGACGCAAAGAATCTTCAAATGCTCTGCAAACATTGTAATCGTACAAAAAGCGGTAAATAAAATATAATATTTTATTATATTTTATTGAGGTGTGAATTATGGCAAGCGATAAAAACGGATACATATATGTCCTAACTAATGAGAGTTTTCATCGAGATAACTGGGTAAAAATAGGGTATGCCGAAGATGTAGAAAAGCGAGTAAAAGAGCTTTCAAACACTTCGGTTCCTTTACCATACGAAGTATACTGCACTTACGAGATACCAAGAATCCACGGGGTTAAGGATCCAGATAAATTACTCCATGACCTTATAACAAAACTAAATCCCAGTCTCCGTATATCTCCTAACAGAGAGTTCTTTGAAATGCTTCCTCTGGATGCTTATGATATGCTTCATGCTATTGCTCAGATGCACGACCGGACAGATAAATTAAAAAAGAATGATGCTAATAAAGCAGATCAGGAAGTACAAAAAGAAACTGATTATTCAGTGGATGCCTTATTTCCGCCAGGAAGTGACGTTCGTACATTATACGATAAACTAAGAAGCTTAATTTTGTCGGTAGATTCTTCTTTAGTTGAATCGCCCCGACAAAATTATGTCACTTTCAAGAAAGATGGTAGCAATACCGTGTCTTTATGGCCCAAAAATGGATGGATTGAGGTAGTACTTAACGCTAAAATAGGTCAGCTCAAAGATACTGCAGAATTACTGTATGACATTACAAGTCGAAAATGGAGTGCAGCTCACTATGCATTTAGATATTATGAAGATACTGATATAGATGCGACTAAATCACTTGTAAGTCAGACTATCAACTTAAAGAAATAAAATATAATATTTTATTATAAGATATTATATTTTATTGAGGACACATTATGAAATCGGATGTAATTGCAAGAATAGAGGAAGAAAACCTCATAGCATACATGGATCAAGTGAACATGACTAAACGCGACAAGGAGATCGTCAAGATCTTCTTGTCGGAGCATCCGACATATCGGGAGCTTGGCGACCGATATGGGATAAGTCATGAACGGATTCGGCAGATACTCATAAAATATGCAAGAAAATCTTTGTACTATCAGAAGAAAGCACAGCAGAGCGAAAAATAAAAGAATACGGTTCCGGCTTTAGACGGATCCGTATTCTTTTTTTGCTCTCTGCAATGTGCTTTTAGAGATGCCAGTCATTTCAATGACCTGGCTATAAGAATGGTCTTTTAGCAGCTCTACGGCGTGCCGAAGCTGCTTTTCTGTATATTTTTTTGGATGACCTCCCAAATTTCCAGATATAGCCTTTCCTTCATCGAGTCGCTGCTGAATCATATCACGGTCAAATTCTGCAATACACAACATGATATTTCTGATAAGGCGACCCGTAGGGGAATCGTCAATCACCCCAAGATCGAGGACATGAACCTTGATACCCTGTTCTCCAAGGGTGTCAATAAGTTCTATTCCCTGCTTTAAGCTTCTGGCAATACGGTCAAGCTTAGTGACAACCATTGTATCACCTGATTTCATTTTCTTCATCAGCTTGTCTAGTTCCGGTCTTTCTGCCGTAGTGCCAGTAAAAGCGTCCGAAAAAACTTCGGAAGCTCCAGCCTTCCGAAGTTCTTTATCCTGCGCTTCAAGGGAATAACCATCCCTTGCCTGTCCCTTTGAACTTACTCGTGCATACCCATAAATCATATATATCTCCTAAAATAGTGCCTTGTATCGCATTTTCAGACCTTCCATAAGGTATTTTCCTATGCTATCATCTGAAAAAATTGAACAGGGCGTACTATTTAACAGCTCTGTCCGGTCGTACTGAAAATCTCCTTTGTAATCGTAAAGATTATCAGCTTTGTTTTCGTTCTTTTCAAGGGCGGTTGGAACGGCGCCATTGAAGAGATTGAAAGCAAGACGTATAGCTCTTGCATCGGATCCGGTTACCCATCCATGATTAAGAACATCTTTTTTGACGCATCTTTCTTCCGGATCGTAGCAATCGAGAAAATTGTTTCTGCAGTCCTCTGTAATCGTAAGTACATAGAACAGAGCAACACGTTCATCATCTTTGATATCTATATTGAATTTCTGCATTAGACTGTAGAAATAATTTTCATGCTCTTTTCCGTTAAAAAGTATGTCTGACATGATTTTTCCCTCCTATGGTAATGAATACGAGTTATGAATACAGTATAGCACCGCATTTTACGTGTTTCAACAATAAAATATAATATTTTATAATAAAATATTATATTTTATTCAAATCAACATCTTGTGCTGTTCACAACTGTTGAGTTATGACCACGATACTAATATGGTGCCGCATGGCACACTAACAGGCGCAAGACTGCATTGCTTTATGCCGCGAAAGCCGCTTTACGCAAGGTAAAGCCCGTGATAAAAGGAGTCGGGGCAGGCTCGTTTTTAAAGGAGCCTGCCGTAATCCTGCCCATATCGCGGGCGCGGGTTCATTGCGTCAAGCGGATCGTGGAATAAATCTTTATTCTTCAACTCTCTCCACCTGATCCGCCCTGAACAGGAATGATTTTGCCATATAAAAATCACGGTTGGTACCTTCTTCTGTATTTTCTTCATCATCCGAAGATACATCTTTCTTTTTCCTTTTCTTCCAGAGTCTCGCTTCAAGTCCATGCTCGCCTTTTTTTACCTTAAACGGGCCTCTTGCGGCCCATCCTTTTACCGTGTGAAGTGGAATATCTTCGCCGTTTTCAAGCATGGACATGACTGCATCTTCTCCATATATAGACGTTGCGATATCGGCGATTATCTGCTGATTCGTCATATTATCCTCCAATCTGCCCGTCAAGCCGATAGCGCAGCTATCTATGAGTTATGCGGAAATCAATCCTTTATTTGCGGTATATCTATAAACATGGTCACTGAGCCTTTCTTCCGGGGCGACCTGTCCGGCGTTTACATCCTGCACCATAGAAGTGAGCGTGCTCACATCCATATCTGCATTTGCTTTTACGATGATGCACTCATGGATACTTGAGGGCAGAATGTAAAACTCCCCGAATTTTTCCATTACTTTCTGCATGATGCTTTCATCAAGCAGCGCAGCTGCTCCGTGCATTTTCTGTTCATTTGAAAGAATGAACATGACCTCATCCTGTGAAGATATTCCTGCAAGAATATCCTCTGCTTCCTCGCTGTCTCCCATAAGTCCAAACAGTACGGAACTCATCGACTGAAATGTACTGGGAAGCAAAACCGGAAGGTTTTTGATTGCCAGTTCATGAAGGGCATCTGTATCTACTCCCCATGATTCCATCAATGCATTTGTTACCGGCACGCTTGCCGTGCCGTTTATGTCCTGTTTCAGCATAATGTGGTAAGTCACCGCAAGGTCGGCTACGAACTTGTGGGGTCTTACCTTAAGAAGCTCCTCATTCCACTCTCTGTTCATGAGCCTGGGCACAATATGTTCTTTTACCTGTTCAAAGTCTGTAATTTGTGTCACATCAAAGACTTCCTTTACTTCATTGCGGATTCTCACATCTGCAATGTTGGAGAGGATCCTTCCCATATCCTTACCTGACTGGTATTCATCGTAGAACTGCTCCAGATATATGGTAGGGCTTATGTTGCTGTTTGCGCTGCGGATTGTAAGTCCTGTCAGCTTAAGATCGTTGTTCTTAACGACTGACTGAAGCTCAACGCTTGCGTTGGCGAAGGATTCCGGCAGGAACTCTCTTATCTTGTTTACAACCTCTTCTGCGAACTGCTCAAATCTCATTTTTCCCATGGTATTATCTCCTTTTCATTGAATATGCTTAGTTACTATCTTCTTTTTCTATATTTTTTTATTTGGACTTCTTACATGAATCATATGAACCTCCTTGTGCGTGTATTGCCGATGCTTTGCCAAACATCCACGCCCCGGCGAAGGTTCTTACAAGGGGTCCGGAACGGACAACGCTTGCCCCTTGTAAGGTTCTTCAAAGGGGCGTAGTGTCGGCAAAAAGCAGCGGCACGCACAAGGTGGTCATATATGTAAGAAGTCCGGATAAAATTATTGTTTCTCTTCCCTCATTTCCTTTATTTATTATTTTATTTCCCTTTTTTCTTCTAATTGGGGAGGTGCGGAACCGGGCGCGGCGCAGAATGCGCCGGGGTGTCGGGGGTTCCGCGAAAAAAGCCGAAGCATCTGCTCCGGCTTTCTCTTCCTTGGTATGGAGACTGAGGGTTATCCCTCAGCCTGTGCTATGAAGTTACCGCTGATGTTGGTAATCTTGCCTGTGAGTGCCGCTACCATCTCTGCCATGCTCTTGCAGTCCTCTTTGACCTGGCTCTTAAGGAGCTTGTACAAGTAGATTCTGGGTCCCTTGCCTTCAAGATCGAACTTAAAAGTGACCTCTGCATTGTCTGAAAACTCCTGCGCCCAGTCGTTCAGAAGAACGCAATCAAGGTCGGTGCCTTCGATGATTACCTGATTGTTAGCTGCGTCATAAGTTGCTGAATTGATGTCCACGTACATAGTAGTTCTCCTTTCTTGAGATGAGTTGATTGATGTTCCGCAAATCCTTTTTGCGTGGCACATACGGTATCGGAGTGAGTCCTGCCGTCAAGGGGTCCGGAACGGACAACGCTTGCCCCTTGACGGTATTAGGGACGAACGGAGATACAGTGCCATTACGCAAAAGGATGCGAGAACATCACAACGAACAAGAAAGGAATAGAACTACTTTACGTGGACGAAATCAGCAACTTGCAGCTAACGGTAATCATGGCACCGGCCTGCGTTCTTCGACTGGGGCAGAGAGTTTTCCATGCAGAGGTCACTGTTCGATCGGCAAGGGACACAGAATCGTACAAGCGACTGCCAGGTCAGGACTGCAATGGCAGAGATACGGCACTCCGGCAAGATACATCAGCGTAACGGAATACAGGCGCGGGATAACCCGGAGTACATTTCAGAGAAAGAAATGGAGCAGCTGCTTCGGCGCAACCAAAAGCACAGCGCAGACTTAGTGAATCAAGCCCGTTTGCGAGGGGTTTTGGTGCTTTTGCCCCGAGCTGGGCGCAGATGAGCTTAGTCGTAGCGTTCTTTTCTCCCCTTGAGGGGTCGGGGGTGATCCTATCCGACTTTGTTCTGCCCCGGTTTGGCGCTCCAAAGGAGCGACAGGGGCAAGTGGGCGGGAGATGGGCGCCCACCTGCGGAGCAGGCGGCCGGAATGGTACCATGAAAAAAAAACGCTTCCTTATATAAATATAAGTTACATATTCTTTTTTAGAATTTTGTAAATTTAGGGTTGCTTTTTATTTTTTACATGCTATAATTAGACTTAGAAAGGAGGAGACCAGTATGGCTATATATGCATACAACAATCCATACAACAACATGGGGCAGATCCTGACCACCATGATACCGTTTGGAATATTCGCTGGAAAAACTTTCGATGGCATATACGAAGCACCGGAAGTCACCCGCAAAAGCGGCGGTGGAGTAACAGTAAGTCAGCCTGATGGTGAAGAGCAGCTGATGGAAATTACGGAAGCGAATGATGTGATCATCACATCAACGCTGACTAATTTTTCAATAGACTTCATCGCTGCGTTACAGACCGTTGCAGATTTTGATAACAGGAATGTCCGGATCATCGCATACCAGGAAGATTTTGATTCCGCACGGCTCCGGGAACGCGTCCTGCTTGCATCTCTTCCGATGATGCATAAATTTCGGAGAAATGCTTTTAAGGCAAAGCGGAAAAACCGCATAGCAGGAATTGAAAAGGCTGCAGCCGAAGGAAAATACAAAGGACGAAAGTCTTTGAGTCCTGCAGATTTTCCGGAGTTTGGAAATCTTTTCAATTCCTATATGATGCGTGAGATCGGCAAAGGAGAATTTGCCGAAAAGCTCGGTGTAAGCAGACCGACACTTGATAAGTTACTGGACGATTTTACAAAAAAGAAAGGAAAGTAAAGTATGAATATTATCGAAGCAGTAAAAGACATGAGCAATATTCTGAATCCTTCAGCAGACGCTTTACGCAAGGCATTGGAAGAAGATTATCATGTGATTGTTGGAGACAAAAATAATTACGGATATGACATGCTGACATACGATCTTTTTATTGAAGACGGGGTCCTGTATGTCGGTAGATTATCAGATTCATCGAAAGATGAAATTGTAATATCTCTCGAGATGGCAGCGATATATGATGGCAAGATTATCGACATGTTATGGTCAAGCTATCTTTCCGGAAAAGATGTTTTTATCATCGACACAATAGGTCATATGCATGAAGCACATATCAATTCAGGACAGTTTACTCTGGACACAATAAAGAGCGAATTAAGGCCAGGACAGATTGTGTATCTGAATGACACATACTCCAATCCCCATGTGTCAAACCACCCGGACACAAAGGTATATATCGAAGATAATACCGATGCACCGATATGTGGAATGGATGCAGTAAAAACTGCGGTGGAAACAGTTGTAAATACAAAGATCATTACGAATAAAAATGCCGCAGATTTTACAATTTTAATTCTGCCTAATGTAACAAAAGCCCCGCATAAAAAGTTCTACGAATGGCTTGACGATTCGACCAAGGATATCCCTGTAGTTGCAGAGACATTAACGAAGAAAAAGATGGCTTACAAGGAGCCACACAAGATCCTTTTATATTGGTCTTCAAACGTAGTTATGGCAGGATTATTTGACCCGAACAGGGCAATGTATAATGCCGCAATGGAACTTGATGATGCTATAAAATCGTACCACGAAGGATAAAGAAAAAAGCTGCAAACGGAGTCCGTTTGCAGCCCCGGTATCAATCAGAAACTCTGACCGATACAGTCTCGCAAACAGTATTATAACAGAGTTTCTGAATTGATATCACAATTTTCTTTATTTCTTCCATGAATAAACCATTACAACTTTATTTAAGGAGGAAATTCTACCATGTCAAAGACAAAATCCATAACCGAATTGGTAACACAGCTGCAGGAAGAGAACGAGAGCGCAAAGTATTTTTACAAGCTGTTCTCCCAGGCAGTCAAGCATGAGTTCAACTACACCGTAGATGAACTGCATGAAATTATCTTAAAATACAAAGCTTATGAGAGCAGGAACAACTCCCGCATGGCAGAAAAGCAGGGTCAGCAGTCGTCATATGAGCGTAGCGAATGACGCTGCGGATAGGGGCAAGGCCCCTATGATGATGCAAGCGAAGCGAAGCAGCATCCAGGGGTAGGAAGAGTGATGCATCGAAAGCGAGTTTACGAGCTTTTTATGCATCGCCTTCCGACCGGGGATGTGCCCCGGTGCAATCTCGACTTTGGAGAGATTGCATGGGGATAGATAGAAGATGGAAATTATGAGCGGTAGCGAATAATTTGCTTCTTCTATCGTAAGGGGCAACGCCCCTTGATGCGTGGGGTTGGCCGTCGGCTGGGGAGCTGCAAGCTCCCCAATAAGACCACGATAAGTCACCCCAAAGGGTGACGGTGTCAGATAAGGATTGAGCGAAGCGAAATCCATCTGACATATCGTGTAAGGAAGATGGCAAGATTGAGCACACATTGGGAGGAATGACGAGGGATGTTTTTTCGGGTCGTTTAACGAGCGGCAGCGAGGATAAACGCTCCGAAAAAATGTCCGAGGAATGACGACCTTTGGGCGCGAAAATCGCAGACAGATTCCGCAAACAATATTGCCGTATCCGGCGAGTTAAATACTACAAAGGAGGACTTAAACATGTTCGATAAAATACTTTCATTATTCAGGAAAAAGGATGCAGTAGAACAGCCTGCACCGGTACCGACTGACAAAAAGAAAATGGACATATCTCCGTTCATTAAAGACATCGAAGAGATGCTTCATATAACAACTCCAAAAATTTTGTCGGTAGCTTGTATCTTTGAAGCGTTCAGTCCGCAGCATGGACAAAATGTTGTAATGGCACAAAAAGAATTTAATCGGAATGAGATACCAGAAGATGCTCAGTATTCGGCAGCATATTATCTGGATGATACGGATACTATTCTGATAGGAAGAAAATATCCGGAACCGGATTTTGATACTCACACATTACATTTCAAAAATCTCACAAGTGCTGAAAATCTTTTCTCTCTTGCACATGAACTCAGGCACGTATGGCAAAAGAAATATGCTGCTGGAACATATTACAAAAAGAACGCACTGCATATGGAAGTGATCAACGATATTGCAGAAATCGATGCAGATGCATTTGCTTTTGCCTATGTCTTTTCAGACCGTACTCCCTTTACCTATGAAGATGTAGTTACAACCTCCGAAGAGGTATGTCTGCAGGCGACCGCTGACGAAGGCAAGCGGTGGAAAAGAGTAGAAGAAATTTCCAAGGAGTACGGTCTTAACTGTACTGATAAGCTCGAAGAGCTTAAGGCAAATGTCGATCAGGATAAGATCAACTATCTTATCACTATTATGAAATTGAACAGGATGATTTAAATATGGCAAGCGAAGAAAAATTTGTTCATGAAGCAATGGCAAATATGCTCCGGCATAATGACAGAATGACTTCTGAACCTTCCAACGTAGATATTGATCCTTCGCGGAGTCATTTGAACTATTCCTTTGAACTGGATCATGGCGGTCTGACTGACTACAAATATTACAAGCAGCTCATAGATAGTAAGTATATCTATGGGCGTGGCAGTAAAAGAGAAGACCAGGCCGTAACAGGATGTGGTTGGGTTGTAACTGCTCCAAAAGAAATCTGTGGGGATCCGGTAAAGGAGAGAGCGTTTTTCCAAGGCGTATTTGATTTTGTTTCTGACCGTTATGGGAAAGAAAACATTATCAATAATGCGGTGCATTATGACGAAGCAGGGGAACCGCATATTCACATCATTTTCTGTCCTGTAACTAAGCTTGACCATGACAAGGTCCAGTATAAAACAATTAAGACAAAAGAAGCTGTACGTCTTGAGTCCGGCAGGTATGAATTTGGTTACAAATTTAAGCTCGACGAGAACGGACAGAAAATCCCTCTCAAAAATTATTCCCGCATGTCGGACTACTATGATGAGAAAATCTCTGCCAACGATGTACTCAATAAAATCGAACTTAAAAATTTTCATTACGATCTGCAGAAATATCTCGATGCCAACGGTATCGAGGGCAGGGTCATAACAGGAAAAACCGGTGGCGTTAATTTCACTGTAAAAGAACTGAAAGAGTTCACTGCAAAGACCGGCCTGCGCCTTGACGAAGTCAAGGAGATGCAGGGCGACCGTACACTACTTGAAAGTTACGTAGAACAACACGCAAAGGTCGCAGACCTTGAAGTGCTGCTATCCGAAAAAAATGCCGTGATTGAATCCCTCCGGGATGAAATCATGGCAAAAGATAAGACCATTGATATGTCGTCTGATATGAAGGATGAAATCCTTCATAAAGACAAACAGATACAACAGCTTACTCAGACTATTACGGACAAAGACAGACAGATTGTTGCAGCGACAGATGCCAATCTGGAGATGCAACATAAGCTCCATGAAATGGAGCAGACATTGTCAGCAAAACAGCAGGAGATAGACCGTGCTTCCATCACAATGAAGGATGAAATCCTTCAAAGGGATGCACGTATATCGGAACTTTCACAATCTGTCTCTGACAAGGAAAGACAACTTGCTGCAGCAAAAAACAGTAATATCGAAATGCAGCAAAAGGTTACGGATCTGGAGCAGTCTCTGACTGCGAAAGATCGTGACATTGACCGCACCACTGAAAGATCAAAAGATGAAGTCCTACTTAAAAACAGGGAGATTGACGGTCTCAGAAACGAAGTTTCTGATAAAGACCGGCAGATCACTGCAGCTAAGGATCAAAATATTGAACTTCAACAGCGGATCCGTGAAATGGAACGGTCCCTGTCTGCGAAGCAGCAGGAAATCGACCGCGCCAATGAACGGATTGCTGAACTTGAAACAGAAAAGAAAGTCGAAGCATCACGGACAGAACAAAGAACAGATACTACCCGGACGGACAAAGAACAAGGATGGGGGCGCAGTTCCGGTACATGGGGCGACCGCTCACAGACTTCCGGATGGGGTACACGCAATACAGATATTGAGGAGGAAAAGACATGGTAAGCGATACTTTACGTACTGTCTCCAAAGCGGAGAAGGAATTGGAACACATGGCAGATAACGGAGAAAAACCTGACGAGACAGAAAAGGCATTAAAAGAGATGAGACATCTTGCAGAACAGGCTACATTCTCCGCTGTCAGGTCAGCTGAGACATGGGGCAAAGCTGCCATGGATCGCACAAAAGAAAAATTAAATGAGGTAAAGGAGGAAATAATATTATGAAAAAGAACCGTTTTCTTAGTGGACTGCTGTACTATCACATACCCATGCTTGCAATAATAGGAATACTGGCATACCACTTCCGTGAATACATATTCCTGTTATTCTGCTCACTTACATCGACCACGGAGCGAGACTTTCTATATAAACCGCTTCAGTTTGCGGTTTATATCCTGCTTCTGGTGGGATGGGTGGCACTATCGTTTACCACGATACGTGACAGACGGTATAAATGGCTCACAGATCGGTCATATCCGGTAGATCACTCACATTTCAATAAAACCTATGGAGAGCTTGTATCCTTTTATACAACAAATGATAAATACCGTATGAATGCCGAAGCGCTGCCGGTCGAAGACTGGCACCAGGCAGACGGTGTTATCCTATGCAAGTATAAGGATAAAGCCGGTGACTATCACCTTGTAAAGCGTGACAGCGCAGCTGACGGCAACCTTGCATCCTTCGGATTGCCCGGATCCGGCAAGAGTACGACCCAGGCTGCCACCACATTCAGAAGATTCAACGCTCATCTCAAAAAAGGCGGATGCGGAGTATTTGCCATCAGTATAAAGGGCGATCTTCTGAATTTCGTAAAAGGAAAGCGCAAACACATCAAGGTGTTCACTCCCGACAAGGAAGAAGGCTCCTACCATTATGACCCGCTCGAAGGTGTTGCGCAGATGTCACCAACAGAACAGCGTTCCTTCGCAGAGAATTTAAGTATAATTGTCTGTCCCGAAGAATCCGGGGAGAACTCAGCGTTTTTCGTAAACGGGGCGCGTGACTATCTTTGTGGCATATTATTGTATCTCTTATATCTGCATGAAACAGGAGAACGCGAGGGCGAGCTTAAATTTCCCGAACTTGTTGACGCAGTTCTTTCGGGAAATGTATTTGATGTCACGATGACAATTAAAAACAGCGGTTGCGCTGTTGCAGGGGAATATACCAACTCATATGAAGGCTCTTCTGAAAAGAACGTGAGTGGAATATATAATCATTTATGTAAGCGCATGAGACCCTTCAATACCGGTGCATTAAGAGTCCTCTTTGATGGAAAAGGCAAATGCATTCACCCTGAGGACCTCAATACTGGAGACATCGTAATCGATGTGCCTCAAGATAAATATTCCATATACGCCCCTGCTATGGCTATCATAATAACTAATTTTTTAATGGCTTTTATGAGAAGGGACGATGTATCCGCTAATCAAAAGGTTGTACCTGTAATGTTTCTCTTAGATGAAGCCGTTCAGTTAAATTTGGATTTTTCCTTACTTTCGCAGGCCATGAGCACCCTCAGATCGAAGAAAGTCAGCATATTCCTATTGATGCAGTCAGTGGCTCAGCTTGAGGGCAGATATGGCGAAGCTCACGCCCGTGAGATCATCGATCTATGCGCCTATATTTCGGTATTCAATGCCCAGGATCCGAAGAGCAGACGGTACTTCCAGGAGCTTGTAGGCAGAAGGAAGATGCTGAAAAGATCCACTTCTCTTTCTTCCTCTGCAAACAAAAATGATACATCCGGTACCTCTGTATCCGAAGTAGATGAATTTATCTTTGAAGCAGCTGACTTCGGTGATCTTAACATACACGACAAGAAGACCAACGAAATTACCAAATATCAGGTCATGGTCTACGCCAACGGCAAATACATACTGGGTGAGACCACTCCATGCTTTGAATGACATCTTGACATATCATACATATCTATGCAAAATAATAGGCACGTGGGATCCGTTCCCATATGCCTATTATTTACTATCTAAGACAGATCCTGAGCATTTCCGCTCGTGATTCCATTCTTATCACATCTATTTATTCTGGAGGAATATCTATGTACTCATCTACCGATTTATCAATCATCTATGACCCATACTTCACTGTTCTTGATCTTACAGAAGACCAATGCGAAATACAATCCAATAATACAGGACATTGTTGGCACCTGTCACAGAACAGAGACGGATCCGTAACTCTCCTTCATAAGCATCACATGAAAGATCCCTACCACTACCAGACCTCAGTTCTCTCCATCGAAGACTGTCTCCTTGAAATTGTAAACCATGATGAATACCAACTAAGAGGTAGAAAGCCTGCAAGGTTCAAACCAAGGTATTCTTTCTTTGACGTTATATTAAAAGCTTACCAAAGGATATAGGCTCTCCGAGGGGAGAACCAACGACCGCTCAAAGCCTGCGATTTTTTCAACTTTTAGACTTGACATACGCTTCCGACTGTGCGATGCTCGGTGGTTGAGCCAGGGAAACGGCTTTGAGCTTCCCCCCGCAAATCCTGGAATGTGCAAATGCACATAATCCCACGGATGTGGGATATTCCAAGATTTGCGAAGGGAATGATAAATTTCTCGGCGTATATCGCCGGGGGTATCCGTATTTATCGCTACCAACATTACTGCCGGTCACGCTCCAAACCTTGCGGTCAAGGATCAAGGTCCGCGGTTAAAACATCCTAAGTAATCAGCTTTTGCGTGCCCCCCTACTATCATGTTCTGATGCGAAGCATCAAGACCGGCTGCTTTCTCAAGGCTTCCGATCCATAACAGACGCGGGACGGTTCGACCATCTTTCAGTTTTGTATTCGCCGCCGTAGCGGTTGTCCAGATCTGTAACTGGACAGAAATAATGCGGTTCAGCTTTGCCGTTCAACCCAAAGTCCCCGGCACGCTCTAACCGTGATTCCTCCGTAGGCTATACGACCAGATGAACGGTTCATTCCCCATACGAAAAGGTT
>Ga0129307_1002126_pt1 | contig 17204 bp, 21 predicted proteins | sample P1105metagenome_FD_94437 | JGI IMG/M metagenome (GOLD analysis project Ga0129307, IMG submission 94437) | Capybara group fecal microbial communities from Wisconsin, USA - P1105 metagenome | ecosystem: Host-associated > Mammals > Digestive system > Large intestine > Fecal | place: USA: Wisconsin... | reverse complement strand
CGTCGGCAAGCTGTATTATAACGCGGTCGCCACCTTGCTTGGCACGGAATATACCGAAAACGGTCTGTGGTATCATATCCAGTCCGGTAAAGTGACCGGCTATGTCAAGTCGGAATATATGGTCTCTGGCGCGGAAGCCATGGACCTGCTGACGGAAGTCGTCACCACCTGGGCAACAACGGTCAACGATGCGCAGCGGCTTTATGAATGGGCAAGCACGAACAGCGATACTATGGCCCTGATGACCGCCGATGTCAAATACAAGGTCCTGGATGAGGGAGAAACGTTTGTCAAGATCCTCTTCGGCCAGACCTCGGAAGGCGCGACCGTGATCGGCTACGCACCCGTGGATTCCGTAACGCTCTCGTATGAGGCGCAGACAGCCGTTTCCATCGAAGATGAAAACCTTTCGATCCAGAAGTCGAATGAGGCGTATGTTGCGGCAAACAGCCGGGCAGCATCCCGTGCGGAATCCAGCCGTCAGGCCTCCATCGCCGAATCGATCCGCCAGTCTTCCTACCTGGCTTCCATTGCGGAGTCACAGTACAGGGCTTCGATCTGGGCCAGCCAGCAGGCTTCCATCAACGCGAGCCGGCAGGCAGACGCCAATTATCAGGCTTCGCAGAATGAGATCATGAAGCAGGCAAATATGCGGAACTATGCGCAGTATATCCCGGCAGGGACTTCGGAGCTGCGCCGGGCCATCGTACTGGATGCCATCCAGTATGTGGGTATCCTGGATTACGTTTACGGATGGGAAAGCCTGACGCAAGGTGCGGACTGCTCCGGCTTCGTACGGGCCATCTTCGGGAACCACGGGATCGATCTGCCGCACTATTCCAAATCACTGGCGATCAGAGGCGTGCAGGTCATCTCCTTAAGCGCGGCACGTCCCGGTGACCTGGTCACATACCACTGCGCCCCTACCGATCCGGTTGGGCACGTCGGCATCTATATCGGCAACGGACTGATGGTGCATGCTCCGCAGACAGGGTATAAGGTCATGGTAAGCCCTGCGGATTACGCGACCATCTACAGTATCCGGAACGTGATCGGCGACTGACCGGCAGCTGAACACAAAAAGAACCTCCGCTTTTGAAGCGGAGGTTCTTTTTTCTATCCTGTTTACTTGTTCGGAATAAGGATCAGTCTTCGTCATCCAGAATCGGTTCGATCAGGCCGTAGGCGCCGTCATTCCGTTTGTAAACCACATTCACCTCGTTCGAATCGCTGTTCAGGAACATGTAGAAGGCATGCCCCAGCAGTTCCATCTGCAGGCAGGCCTCAGTGGCGTCCATGGGCTTGACCGCGAAGCGTTTGGTGCGGACGATCCTGATGGGATCCTCCTCGGTCTCCGGGCTTTCCTCAAAGGCACGGTTCATGTTCTGTCCGCTCTGATAGAAATCGATCAGCTTGCCGCGGTATTTGCGCATCTGGCGTTCCAGGGCGTCTACGGCGTCGTCGATCAGGGCGTAGATGTCATTTCCGGTCTGCTCCGAACGGATGGTGCTGTTTTTGACAGGAATGGTGATCTCGATCTTGGACCGTCCCTTTTCCATGCTCATCACGGCGTAAGCGACCGCGTTCTCGTCAAAAAGCTTGTCCAGCTTGGCCAGCTTTCTTTCAAGAATGTTTTCCATGGCGGCGGTGATTTCCAGATTCTTGCCGGTAAGTTTGTACTGCATAGTGTCCACTCCTTTACGGTTCATTGACAGGGAGATGGCTTACAGGGGAAGATCTTCTAATCCCGCAGAATAAACGATCCGGCCCTGTCTGCCTATATTGTAGCAGAAAAGGGCCGGAAAAGAAAGAGAATTCTTTATGAATTATTGGATCTGCGATCAATCGGTCCCATCAGTACCGGGATCGGGTTCTGCGGGGGCTGTGGCCTCAGTCGTAGGCTGATAGTCCGGATCATGATAGCCGCATACTGAGCAGACACCGTCCACATAGGAGCAGGTGGCATCTTCATAAGCATCGCAGCGGCTGCAGGAGTGTCTGTGCGTTCCGTTGCCACTGGAGGTCCAACTGCCGAAATCATGGCCAAGAGCATTGGCAACCTGCTCGGTCTTTGTCTCTCCGCAGGCGCATGCATAGCTTCTGTATCCAGGCGTCGTACAGGTAGCATCCTGATGACCGGTTTCATACCAGCTATGTTCGTGCTCTGTTTCAGAGGATGCCGGCTGCGTCTGTTCGGTGGACGGCTGCGTCTGTTCGGTGGACGGCTGCGTCTGTTCGGTGGACGGCTGCGTCTGCTCAGTGGACGGCTGCGTCTGCTCGGTGGACGGTTCCGTCGTGGCCGGCTGCGTCGGCTGTGTTCCGCCGGATACCGGAACAGGAGTGGAGGAGGTGGAATAACCGTTGGCGTTGTGCTGATAATCCTTGCACAGACGGTAGCCGCCGTTGCCGTTGTAATACGGCAGACCCTGGTAGTTCATGAGCAGCTGATTGCCGTCGCCGTCATAAAGCTTGTAGATCTCGGCATTGCTGTCCCATTTGGCGGAAATGGAGAGGCCTCTGGTGCCTACCGTAATGGTGGCACGGAGCGGACGGTAATAATCCTTGCTCACTGTTTCCGTCGATACGATCGAGCCGTTGACACGCACGATCTTGTCCAGATGCGAAGACACTTCGTGCAGCACTTCATCGTTGATCGTCGCCTGGCCGGGGGCGCGGGAGCTGTCCAGCGTATAGGTGGGAGCAGGCTTTTCATCAAAGTCCGTGACGGACCTATACTCCACCTTGCGGTTGGCCGGACGGGGATCCTTGCCGTAGAAGGTCACGGTAACCGTTGATGCAGCGGTGCCGTTATCCTTCCAGGTGGCGGAAATATAGATCGGGGTATCCCAGATGTTGGTCCAGACGACGTCTTTTCCGCTCTCCCAGTCAAGGGTGGCGTCCATCGAATACGGCACGTAGTCGACCAGCATGGAGTGGGCATAGCGGACATCGATCTGCATTTCGGTCAGCAGCAGAACATTGTAGAAGGTGGTCGCAAACTGGCAGATGCCGCCGCCGATCTGATCAATGATCCTGCCGCCGGAATACGCGTGCGAAGAGAAGAACCCGCGGGCTTCCGTACGCTGACCGATGGTCCGGTTCAGAGACATCTGCTTGCCCGGCATGACGACCGTGCCGTTGACCAGATCCGCTGCGCGGAAGATGTTGCGCGAACGGTTCCAGTTAGACTCGGCATTGGCGCCGTTAACATGTGCCCAAAGCTTTGTGGTATAGGAGGCAACAGGAGAGAAGGTGACATCCTCGATATCGCCGGCTGAGACTTCGGGAGGGACCGCGGCAACGACCGCGTTGCAGGTCATTTTTTCCGAGATAGTGTCGGAAAAGGCCTGCAGGATCGAGTTGACCGTCAGATCGGCGTTGACTCTGATCCCGGGTTCTTCTTTCTGTGAGACATGAACACCTATCCTGTCGATGGTGAATTTTGCATCAACGGGATCTTTGGTGTTCTCCGGAACGAAGGTCTTCTCTACATAGTCTCTGACTTTTTCCCCATCGATGGTATAGGAGAGCGGCAGCTGGGCGCTGGCGTACTTCATATCCATCAGAAGCTTATAGCGCTCGATAAGCTTCCCGGTCTGGCCGAGCGTGCTCGCATAGCGCAGGGCTTCTTCAATAGAGTAGTCAAAGCCAAATTCGGAAATGGGAACGGTAACGGTATAGAGAACATCATACTGATTGATGTCGACCTTTTCACCGGCTTCCAGCCTGCTCAGATCTTCCGCGGGGATCTCGCGGACATCAATGGACAGGTCCGATTTGGAGACCTCTTCGTAATAAGCGTTCATGGCATCCGCAGCTTCGCTCATGGTCATGCCGGAAAGATCCGTGTCTCCAAGGAACACGCCATCCGGGATGCGGTTCGCCGCTTCCGTCTGATCAGACGCAGAAAAAACCAGCAGGCATGCAGCCAGCAGGACGGCGAACAGAGGCAGGATGCGAAGATTTTTGTGCATTCAAAAGAATCCTCCTTGTCAAAAGATTCAGAGTCAGTATAACGCATCACTCAAAAAATCGCAAGTTATTTATTTATGAAGAAAAGAAAAAACGGCAGTGGCATTTCCGGAAGCTTTCGTGTATAATGCTTCTGAGTCCGAAAAGGACGAAAGGAGTGTATCATGGCACAAAAACCTGTTTTAGTCATTATGGCAGCCGGGATCGGCAGCCGCTACGGCGCCGGCATCAAGCAGCTTGCCTCGGTCGGCCCTTCCGGAGAGATCATTCTGGACTACTCTCTGTATGATGCGCGGGAGGCCGGCTTCGAAAAAGTCGTCTTCATCATCCGCAAAAGCCTGGAAGAGGATTTTAAGGAGATCATCGGCGCGAAGGCCGAAAAGTTGATGGAAGTACGCTATGCGTTTCAGGAGATAGAGGACCTGCCGAAAGGCTTTGTCTGCCCTGACGGCCGCACCAAGCCCTGGGGAACGGCGCAGGCCATCCTCTGCGCAAAGGACGTGATCGACGGCCCGTTCGCGGTCATCAATGCCGACGATTACTACGGCAAGACCGCGTTCCGCATCATCTACGATTATCTGACCGCGCATCCGGGCAAGGATGAGGGCGTCATGGACTGCGCCATGGCCGGCTTTGTGGTCAAGAATACCTTGAGCGACCACGGCGAGGTGACCCGCGGCATCTGCCTGCAGGAAGGCAATATGCTGAAGGAAGTCCATGAGACGAGCGGCATCGCCATGCGTGAGGACGGCCGTGTGACCGGCACCTTTGAAGGAAAGACCGTGGAGATCGATCCGAACGGCCTGGTCTCCATGAATATGTGGGGCTTTGACCGCCGCGTGCTGGATGAGCTGGAAGCCGGCTTTGCGCCCTTCCTTGAAGACGCCATGAAGCAGAACCCGCTGAAGGCGGAATATCTGCTGCCGACCGCAGTGGATACTGCCCTTAAGGCCGGCAAGCTGACCGTGGAGGTGCTGCCTACGCCGGATACCTGGTTCGGCCTGACCTATCACGAGGACCGCGATCCCGTGGCGGCCCGCTTTGCCGAGATGGTACAAGAGGGCATCTATCCTTCGCCGCTTTTCTAAAGGCGCAGGATCAGACTGAAAGGAAAAAGAGTGAAAAACAGCAAATTCTGGAGCGCAAGAAACATCGCGCTCATGGGGATGCTGGGGGCTATGGCGGCGCTGCTCATGTATCTGGAGATCCCGCTCGTGTTCCTTGCTCCGAACTTTTATAAAATGGACTTCTCCGAGATCCCGGTCATGGTGGGCACGTTTGCCCTCGGTCCCTTTGCCGGCGGCCTGATCGAGGCCATCAAGATCCTCATCAAGCTGCTGATCAAGCCGACCTCGACCGGCGGCGTGGGAGAACTCGCAAACTTTGTGGTGGGCTGCGCCATGGCGGTGCCGGCAGGCCTGCTTTACCGCGCCCGCAAGAATAAAAAAACGGCGGTGAAGGCCCTGCTTCTGGGCACGCTCTGCATGACCGTGCTCGGCGTCGTGGTAAACGCCCTCGTGATGTTGCCCTTCTACAGCAAATTCATGCCCATGGAGACCATCATCAGTCTGGGCGCGAAGATCGTTCCCGCGGTGAACTCCGTGTGGACCTTCTGCCTCTTCTGCGTGGGCCCCTTCAACCTGTTCAAGGGGCTGGTGATCTCGCTCATCACCTTCCTGCTGTATAAGAGGGTAAGTCCGCTCATCCATTCCTTCCGGGACGGAGAAAGGAAAACGAAAGCCTGAATGAAGAGGATCCTTGAGACCTTTGGCGAACAGGAGACCCGGGACTTCGGAAGAAGGCTGGGAGAGAGCGCCGTGCCGGGGCAGGTCATCTGCCTGGACGGCGATCTTGGCGTGGGAAAGACCGTGCTGGCGCAGGGCTTTGCGGAAGGACTGGGAATAAGCGGCCCTGTGGCAAGCCCGACCTTCACGATCGTGCAGAGCTACCAGAAGGGACGTCTGCCGTTTTACCATATGGACGTTTACCGGCTTGAGGATGAAGACGAACTGGAGGCGATCGGCGGCAGCGAAATGCTGGACGGAGACGGGGTCTGCCTTGTGGAATGGGGCGAGCGTGTGGCCGGACTGCTGCCGCCGCATACCCTGTTCATCAGGATCGAGAAAGACCTGAAAAAGGGGCCGGACTACCGACTGATCACCCTTACGGAGAAAGGAGCGGCGAAATGAAGATCATCGGGATCGAAAGCTCGTCCCTGGTCGCTTCGGCGGCCCTGTGGGAGGACGGAAAGCTGCTCGCGGAATATACTGTGGACCATAAAAAGACGCATTCCCAGACCCTTCTCCCGATGCTGGAGGAGATCTGCCGCATGACGGAATGCGAAATGAAGAGCGTGGATGCCGTGGCGGTGAGCGCGGGACCGGGCTCCTTTACGGGGCTTCGGATCGGTGCGGCAACGGCAAAAGGCATCGGTCTGGCTCTGGAGATCCCATTGATCGCGGTGCCGACCCTCGATGCGCAGGCTTACGGTCTCTTCGGTGTGAAGGACCTCATCTGCCCCATCATGGACGCAAAGAGAGGACAGGTCTATACCGGCATCTACCGCTTTAACGAAGAGGACAGGCTGGAAATACTGAAAGCCTCCTGCGCCATGGACTTCGGCGAGCTTGCTCAGGTGCTTAAGGAGATGGGCGGCCGCGTCTATTTCCTGGGCGACGGCGTGCCGGTGTTTAAGGAAAAAGCCAAAGAGCTGCTGGGCGAAAACGCCCGTTTTGCGCCGGCGGGTCAGGACCGCCAGCGGGCGGCGAATGTGGCTGCGCTCGGCGCCCTGCTGCAGGCGGAAGGAAAGACGGTGAGTTCCGGCGCCTTTGCTCCGGACTACTACCGCGAATCCCAGGCGGAGCGCGTAAAAAGAGAGCGCGAAAGCAGGGCGGTCATCCATGACTGAAGAAAGAAGAGAAGAGTCCCGCGTGCGGAATGCCGGCCCCGCGTCTTCCCGGAAGACAAAGGACCGGTCGGATGTGATCATCCGGCGCGCGGAAAAGCGGGATATCCCTGCTCTTGCCCGCATGGAAAAGCTCTGCTTTTCGGATGCGTGGTCTGAGGCTTCGGTCGAAGGATCACAAAGCAGCCCGCTCGGCTATCTGCTGATCGCGGAGGAGCCTTGCGGGGCAGGCACTGACCTTCCGCTCGGCTATCTGATCGCATCCGTTTTTGAGGACGAAGGCGAGCTTCTCAGGATCGCGGCGCTGCCGCAGGAAAGAAGGCGGGGCGTAGGAAAAGCGCTGCTTTCGCGCATGCTGGAAGATCATCCCGGCGTCAAGACCTGGCGGCTTGACGTGCGCACGCAGAATATGCCCGCCATCGCACTTTACGAACAATTCGGGTTTGGCATCATCACGGAAAACCCTAATGTATACAAAGACCCCGTAGACAACGGATATCTGATGATCCGGACGGACAGACAGGAATGAGCCATGCTTGACATTTGCCTCGCGGGAACCGGCGGCATGATGCCGCTTCCCTATCGCTGGCTGACGAGCCTCATGCTGCGCTATGAGGGCAGTCAGCTCCTCATCGACTGCGGCGAAGGCACGCAGATCGCCCTGAAAAAACGCGGCTGGAGCTTCAAGCCCATCGATATCATCTGCATCACGCATTTTCACGCAGATCATATCAGCGGGCTCGTGGGGCTCCTGCTTACCATGGGCAACGCGGAGCGTACGGAGCCGCTTACCATGATCGGGCCGCGCGGGCTGGAACGTGTGGTGAATGCGCTTCGCATCGTGGCACCGGAGCTGCCCTTTCCCATCGAATTCATCGAGCTGACCGAACCGTCCGTGACCATTACGGTGCGGGACTACGTGATCACGGCCTATAAGGTGCACCATGCGATCACGACCTATGGCTATGCCGTGGAGATCCCGCGGGCGGGGCGCTTTCAGGTGGAGCGCGCGCAGGCGCTGGGCCTGCCGGTCAATTGCTGGAACCGTCTGCAGAAGGGCGAAACGATCGAGTTCGAGGGCGAGACCTACTACCCGGAGATGGTGATGGGACCGCCGCGGAAAGGCCTGAAGGTGGCCTACTGCACGGATTCGCGGCCTACGCAGTCTATTGTGGACGGCGCGCGGGGAGCGGACCTGTTCATCTGCGAAGGTATGTACGGAGAGCGGGGCTCGGAGGAGCGTGCTGCGGAACATAAACATATGAATTTTGCCGAAGCGGCCACGCTGGCAAAGGCGGCAGAGGTGAAGGAACTGTGGCTGACTCATTTCAGCCCGGCGCTCAATCATCCGGAGGAATATATCGACGTCGCGCGGGAGATCTTTCCGAACACGAAGACCGGAACCGACGGCATGAGCAGAACGCTGAAGTTTGAGGAAGAGTGAGGGAAGATCAGCCTTCCGGCGAAACCCTTCCCATCCTTAGAATGAATCAGGTAATAACACGGAAAGAGTTAATAAAACGGTGGAAAATATTCGTATCCTGGCAATAGAAAGCTCCTGCGATGAGACAGCGGCGGCGGTCGTGATGAACGGCCGGCAGGCGTTGTCCAATGTGATCTCCTCGCAGATCGCTCTTCATACGCAGTACGGCGGTGTGGTGCCGGAGCTTGCGAGCCGCATGCATATCGAGGCCATCGATCCGGTGATCCGGGCGGCGCTTCGTGAGGCCGGCTGCACCTTTGATGATATCGACGCCATTGCCGTGACCAACGGCCCCGGCCTTGTGGGCGCGCTGCTCGTGGGTGTGGCAGAAGCGAAGGCGATCGCCTTTGCGTTAGATAAACCGCTGCTGGGGATCAACCACATTGAAGGGCATGTCAGCGCAAACTTCCTGGAGCATCCCGAGCTCGAACCGCCTTTTCTTGCCCTGATCGTGTCCGGCGGCCATACCAATCTTGCGAGAGTAAAGGACTACGGCGAATTTGAGATCATCGCGCGGACCAGGGACGATGCAGCAGGCGAGGCCTTTGACAAGGTCGCGCGGGCGATCGGCCTGGGCTATCCGGGCGGTCCGAAGCTGGAAAAAGCCGCGAGGGGCGGCGATCCGAATGCCTATCCCATCCCGCGCGGCAAGGTGGATGAGAGCGCCTACGATTTCAGCTTCAGCGGCATGAAATCCGCCGTGCTGAACCTGATCAACCATGCGGAAATGACCGGGGAGACGATCCGGCAGGAGGATATGGCAGCCTCTTTCCAGGCAGCCGTTGTGGATGTGCTGACGGACCGCGCCGTGCGCGCAGTAAAGGAATTCGGCGAGAAGAAGCTGGTGCTTGCCGGGGGTGTGGCTGCCAACTCCGCGCTCCGCGAGGGACTGGCAAAAGCGCTGAAGAAGGTGCGTGCCGAGCTGATCGTTCCGAGCCCCATCTTCTGTACGGACAATGCCGCCATGATCGGTGCGGCAGCCTACTACCACTATGTCAAAGGGGAGAGAGCGGATCTGTCTCTGAACGCCATTCCCGGTCTGGAACTATAAGGGATCCGGTTATTATGAAGAGCGGTGCGCCGCTTCTTCGCAGATCTCCGCTGCGAGCGTGAGGAAGGAAAAGATCAAGCATGGAAGGAAAATTCAGCTGCGCAGACTGCTATGTAATGGCCTGCAGAACAAAAACAGAGGAAAAATATCCTGTATTCTGCCCGACAAGGAACCTTGAACCGGAAACCCTGAAGGAGGTCATGGAGGAGTATGCGGACGAGGAGACGAAAGCCTTCGCCCGGGAATCGGCCCTGATCGAGTCGGACTATTACTGCAAACTGACCCGTGTGGAGGAAACGGTCGAATTCATCAGACGCATGGGGTATCACAAGATCGGCGTAGCCACCTGCGTGGGTCTTCTGGATGAAGCGCGTACCTTTACGAAGATCCTGCGGGCGTACGGTCTGGACGTCTATACTGTCTGCTGCAAGTGCGGCGCCGTTGACAAAACGGCCATCGGCGTGCCGGAGGAGAAAAAGCTGAACAAGGGCAGCGGCCATGAATCCATGTGCAATCCGATCCTTCAGGCAAAGCTGCTGGAGCAGGAGGGCACGGAACTGAATATCATGATCGGCCTCTGCGTGGGGCACGATACGCTTTTCCTGCAGCACTCCGCCGCGCCTGTTACGGTGCTGGTGGTCAAGGACAGGGTGCTCTGCCATAACCCTGTGGCGGCGCTGTACCAGGCCAATACCGGTTATTCCCGCTTTAAGGATGTTCTGGATCCGTCCGGAAAGCCCTGACGGCCTGAAAAAAGAGGCCTGATCTTCGAAAAAAACGAAGAATTAATAATCGTAAGTTTTCCGGCGTTTTTCCTTATTTGTTTGCTTGTATTGCACACGGAGAAGGGATAAGATAGTCTATATCTACTACACTAAATATATGGAGGCATTACCATGGGTAGACTTGATGGAAAAGTAGCCATCATTACCGGTTCCACTTCCGGTATGGGACGCGATACTGCGTATCTGTTCGCCAAAGAAGGCGCCAAGGTCGTTGTGACCGGCCGTAACGAAGCCCGCGCGAAAGCGGTCGTGGACAAGATCAAAGAAGAAGGCGGCGAGGCCATCTACGTTCTGGCAGATACCGCTGATCGTTCCGCCGCGAAGGTCATCTATGACGAGACCATGAAGGCTTATGGCACTGTTGATATCCTGATCAACAACGCCGGCGTGCTCAGCCTTACCCCTGTTCAGCAGATCACTCTGGAAGAATGGGACAAGGTCTTCAACGTAAACCTGACCAGCGCCCTGCTGCTGACCCAGTACTGCGAACCCGAACTGAAGAAGAATAAAGGCCACATCGTCAATATCTCCTCCGTTGCCGGCACTGCTGCCAAGTGGGGCCCCATCGCCTACTGCACCAGCAAATTCGCCATGGTCGGCATGACCAGAGCCATGGCCCGCGAAATGGGTCCGGATATCCACGTCAACGGCATTGAACCCGGTGCGATCATGACCGCCATGCTGGAGAACTGCGGTGCGGATGCGACCATCGAATTCATGAAGACGACTGCTCCTCTGCAGAGAGTCGGCAAGGGCAGCGAGATCGCGACGGCCTGCCTGTTCTTCTGCACGGAAGATTCCAGCTTCATCACCGGTCAGCTGCTTCGTGTGGACGGCGGCGTAGACGCCTGATCTAAGGCAGACAAAACAGCAACAAAAAACAGGCGCGGCAAAATGCCGCGCCTGCAGTTGTTTTAGAGGGAAGTTTAACCTTCGATGGTGATGTAGCGGTCCTCTTCGACCTTTTTCTGAGGGACCTTCGGCAGGCTGAGGATCAGCGTACCGTTGTCGAACTTCGCCTTGATATCCTCTTCGGTAAGGTTCTCACCCACATAGAAGCTTCTGGAGACGGAACCCATATAGCGTTCACGGCGAATGTACTTTTCATTCTTGGAGTCATCCACACTGGACTGGCGGGTGGCGGTCACGGTCAGGTAACCTTCCTTCAGCTGAGCCTTCACATCTTCCTTTTTGAAGCCGGGCAGGTCCAGATGGACTTCGTAGCCGTCATCATTTTCCTTCACATCGGCCCTCATCAGACCGCCGAGATTGCCATCATCTCTTCCGAAGCTCGTGCGGAGCGGGAAGCTCCTTTCAAAATCATCAAAGAAATCATTTCCGAAAATACTGGGCAGTAACATTGTTGTTTCCTCCTGTTCCTATTTTCACAGGCTTTTCGAGTCTGTGCGTCCGGCCTTCGGCCGGTAGTTTTGTCGTAAGATCTTTATGCTAAAGATCTTGGGGAAGGATCCCTTTTGATCCTTTCTCCCTCGATCTGCCCGTAGTATAGCACAGATTGTTAGCACTCACAAGAGGTGAGTGCTAAAAACTTTATAAATTTTTACTCCATTTATTTCTATATGACGGAAATGGCTCAGATCGCCGCAGCATGGCAAAGCCCTTGACGAAGTGAGGGCGGAAGGCTAAAATATAAAAGCTGCGAAAAGCGGAGCTTTTTGCAAAATGACAGGAAAGCACGGAGCGAGAAGAAGATGCAGATCGAGATCAACGAACAAGGCAGTGAAGCCTTTTATAAGGAAACGGTCAACGCGGCGGCCCAGTACCGCTATATTCTGAAGGACCATCATTATAAGCTGAAAGACTATTTCAAACAGTTCAGAACGCTCCTCATCGCGAGCCTGCTCGTCCTTGCGGTCAATGTCGGACTGATCATCGCCTGGGGCGGGGATACCATCCAGACGGCGGCCTCGGCGGTGCTGCTCGTCACGGCGCTCATGTGCGGCGCTTATCTGTTCTCGCTGCACAAGGCCTGCAAGTCCATGATGGCCGGCCGGCACAGATCTGTCCTGACGCTGGATGAGAGCGGCGCGGAGCTGGATGTGCCCGATACGCAGACGGTGAAGATCGCCCGGAAGAATCTGGCCGTAGTACGGATCTTTAACGAGAGCCTCTGCTTTGTTCCTCAGGCAGGAGCCGGCGTTGTCATTTCCGTCGACAGAAAGCTGGGGGCTGAGATCCCGGACTGGATCCGCGAGAACTGGCCGGAAGCGGAGATCATTTAAGGAGGGTCCGGGAGAGGACGGAAAGGAATCCCCATGTTCAATATCCGTGAAATCGATTATGATCAGCAAGAATATGCCCGCCTTGCGGAAAAGCAGGCGGAGAGCGAGGAGATCTTCGACGGCGTGATCCTGCACGTGTTCCGCGACAAGGTGGAGCTTCCAAACGGCGATCTGTCCGTGCGTGAAGTGATCGCCCACGTGGAGGCGGTCTGCGTGGTGCCCGTGGACGCGGACGGCAACGTCATCCTGGAGCGCCAGTACCGCTACCCGATCGATGCGGTCATTACCGAGATCCCTGCCGGCAAGCTGGATAAGGAAGGCGAAGACCCGCTCGAAGGCGCAAAGCGCGAGCTGCGCGAGGAGACCGGCATCACGGCGGACAGATGGACAGACCTTGGCCTCTTTGTTCCCGCAGCTGCCTACTGCGCGGAGACCATCCGCATGTATCTTGCTCAGGACCTGCACCAGGGAAAGCAGCAGCTGGACGAGGACGAGTTCCTCGACGTGTTCCGCATGCCGCTTAAGGACGCGGTGCAGCTGGTCATGGACGGGAAGATCCCGGATGCCAAGACCCAGGCTGCCCTGCTGAAGGCGGCAAGATTATTACATATATAAAAAACCAAAAAAACTCAATATTTTTGTTGACAAGATCGGCGGCTTTTGCTATATTACTTAAGCCGTCGATTTTTCGGGTCTTTTTTTTTCGTGCCATGAGGGCGCGGGAGACTGAGCCGGTGCGAAGAGTCGCCTGCCTCAAAACGAGTGAAAGACATTAAGGGAGGATGCATATCATGCGTACCAGAATCACCTTAGCCTGCACCGAATGCAAGCAGAGAAACTACAATACGACGAAGGAAAAGAAGAATCATCCCGATCGTATGGAAACCAAGAAGTACTGCCCGTTCTGCAAGAAGCACACCCTGCACAGAGAGAGCAAGTAAGCGAAAGGATCCGCCATGGCAGAGGAACTGAAGAAAGACACAGAGAAGAAGGCGGAAAAGAAGCCCGAGCAGAAAAAGAACAGCTTTTTCAAGGGCGTCAAATCCGAATTCAAAAAGATCATCTGGCCGACGAAGGAGACCGTTGCCCGCGAGACCGGCGCTGTCGTGTTTTTCGGCGTTGTTCTCGGCGTGCTGATCGCGATCATTGATGCCATTATCAAGGCAGGCCTTGGCCTTGTCATCTAAGAGGGAAGAACCATGGCTGAAGCAAAATGGTACGTCGCGCATACCTATTCCGGCTACGAGAATAAGGTAAAGGCCGACCTGGAAAAGACCATTGAGAACCGCAAGCTTCAGGACGAGATTCTGGAAGTGGCGGTCCCGATGCAGGATGTGGTCGAGCTGAAGAACGGCGTCAAAAAAGTCACCCAGAAAAAAATGTTTCCGGGCTATGTGATCATTCATATGGTCATGAACGACGACACCTGGTATGTCGTGCGCAATACGCGCGGCGTGACGGGCTTCGTAGGCCCGGGCAGCAAGCCTGTTCCGCTGGACGACGCGGAGATCGACCGGATGGGGATCCACAATACGGAAGTCACCATGGATTTCAAGGTGGGCGATTCCGTAACGGTCGTTTCCGGTGTCTGGGAAGGCACCGCAGGCGTTATCAAATCGATCAACGAAGGGAAACAAAGCGTTACCATTCATGTTGATATGTTTGGCCGAGAGACGCCGGTCGAGCTGGCGTTTTCCGAAGTCAGACGAATGTAATTGGTGTGACCGCGCTCGCGGATGCACCGGTGGAAGGGGGAACTCTCCCCGCGACACCACGCCCCGGAATGATTCCGGTATATTAAGGAGGAGCCACTATGGCAAAGAAAATCACGGGTTATATCAAACTCCAGATTCCTGCCGGCAAAGCTACGCCGGCACCGCCTGTCGGTCCTGCCCTTGGTCAGCATGGTCTGAACATCGTGCAGTTCACGAAGGAATTCAACGCGCGTACCGCTCAGATGGGCGATGTGATCATCCCTGTCGTGATCACCGTCTATGCGGACCGTACCTACTCGTTCATCACCAAGACCCCGCCCGCAGCCGTTCTGCTGAAGAAGGCCTGCAACCTGCAGTCCGGGTCCGGTACCCCCAACAAGACCAAGGTCGCCAAGATCAGCCGCGCGGATGTGCAGAAGATCGCGGAACAGAAGATGCCCGACCTGAACGCCGGCAGCATTGAAGCCGCGACCAGCATGATCGCCGGGACTGCCCGCAGCATGGGCATCGTGGTCGAAGACTAAGGAGGTGCGGAATGAAGAGAGGCAAAAAATATCTTGAAGCATTAGGCAAATTCGACCGCACTCAGGTCTATGATCCTCAGGAAGCGCTCGGCCTGGTCAAGAACATGGCTACCGCCAAGTTCAATGAGACCGTGGAAGTCCACGTTCGTACCGGATGCGACGGCCGTCACGCCGATCAGCAGATCCGCGGCGCCGTGGTGCTGCCGAACGGAACCGGCAAGGTCGTCCGTGTCCTCGTTTTCGCGAAGGGCGTCAAGGCTGATGAAGCCCAGGCTGCCGGAGCCGATTTCGTGGGTGCCGAGGAACTGATCCCGAAGATCCAGGGCGGCTGGCTTGATTTCGACGTGGTCGTTGCGACGCCCGATATGATGGGTGTTGTTGGCCGTCTCGGCCGTATCCTTGGCCCGAAGGGCCTTATGCCCAACCCGAAGGCCGGTACCGTCACCATGGATGTGACCCGTGCCCTTCAGGAGATCAAAGCCGGTAAGATCGAGTACCGTCTTGACAAGTCCAACATCATTCACGCTCCGCTCGGCAAGGTCTCCTTTACCGAGGAGCAGCTGACCGAGAACTTCAACGCGGTCCTGGGCGCCATCATCAAGGCTCGTCCGGCTGCCGTGAAGGGTGCTTTCCTGAAGAGCGTCGTGGTAAGCTCCACCATGGGCCCCGGCGTCAAGATCAACACCGTGAAGCTGCTCAACATGTAAAAAACGGTACGTTTTACGACCTGTCTGAATGTTACAGAAAAGATGTGCCTGCACGATCTTTTCTGTAAAGTTCAGACAAAGCCTGTGAAACAGGCGCCGTCCCACATGAGCAAAAAATCGATTTCATCTGTAAGTTTTAAATATCGATTTTTTGCGAATGAGGACGGAATGGGCGTGAAATTTCAAAAACAAGTTGACTTTCACAGCTTGCTGTGTTAGGAAATATGCGTAACCGCTGCCGAAGACAGCAGGTACCCTTAAGCGAAGGGGTGTAAGCGAAAGCGCCTGCCGAGGAAGAGGAAGATGTGAAAACATTCCGATCCTCCGTGTCCTTCCGGCCGGAGGATCTTCATTTTCTGAAGAAGCAGTGGTTTGCAACCAATGGTGGTTTCCGGATCCTGTCATCAGAATCTCGGAAACAACAAAACAAGGAGGAAACCAAAATGGCAAATGGTCAAGCACTGAAAGCGCCGGTCATCGAAGAGATCTCCGAGCTGCTTTCCGACGCCACCGCAGCAGTCCTTGTAGACTATAAGGCCATCACCGTGGAGCAGGATACGAACCTTCGCAAAGAGCTCCGTACGAACAATGTGACCTACCGTGTCTATAAGAACACCCTGCTGAACCGTGCCATGAAGGACACCGCGTTTGCCCCGTTAAGCGAGAACCTGACGGGCCGCACCGCCATCGCCGTCACCAAGGGCGATGCCACGGCGCCTGCGCGCATCATCGCGAACTTCGACAAGAAGGGCGATTTCGTTGCGCTGAAGGCCGGTGTTATCGAAGGCACTTACTATGGCCCTGACAAGATCAATGCTGTCGCGCTCATCCCGAGCCGCGAGGTACTGCTTGGCAGACTGTTTGGCAGCATGAAGTCCCCGATCACGAACTTCGCCCGCGTGCTGAAACAGATGGCCGAAAAAGAAGCGTAAGACGCTTCTCACGATCTGAGCGGCGAAACGCCGCAGGGCAGCTGCCCACTACATTATTTGGAGGATTAATATCATGGCAAAACTTACTACTGCTGAGTTTATCGAAGCTCTGAAGGAACTCTCTGTGCTGGAACTGAACGAACTGGTTCAGGCCTGCGAAGCCGAATTCGGCGTATCCGCCGCTGCCGGTGTTGTTGTCGCCGCTGCTGCCGGCCCTGCTGAAGAAGTCGAAGAAAAGACTGAATTCGATGTCGAACTGACTGAAGTCGGTTCCGAGAGAATGGCCGTCCTGAAGGCCCTGCGTGCCCTGACCGGTGCCGGCCTGAAGGAAGTCAAGGATATGCTTGACGGCGCTCCCAGCGTGATCAAGGCCGGTGCCACCAAGGAAGAAGCCGAAAACATGAAGGCCGAGCTGGAAAAGGCCGGCGCAAAGGTCACCCTGAAATAATTCAGAGCGCTTTGGAAAAACGGGTCCTGCGGGGCCCGTTTTTTTGTGTGAGTGTGTCATCCCGGGCGAAGTCCCCGCAGGGCGCAGGCGAGGGATCTTTTTTCCTGAATCCTGTTGTTATTGAGGGGAGACAAATCCGCCTCTATCCTGTATACTGGGGGCAAAGAAGACCGTGAGGAATCTGGCAAAGGCAGAAAGGGGGAACAGCTATGCGGCGCTCATATGCATGGAATGCGGCAACGATCGCGGCGGCATTTCTTCTCTATGCCGTGCTGCGGGTCCTCCTGTACGGGAGAGACTTTATGGATCTGTTCAGCCAGCTTTTCTGCGGCACGGTGATCGTCGTCTGGGGCTTATCCGTCCGGGAGCGTGTCACGAGCCGGCGCATCCAAAGGCTTCTGCTCGGCCTGACCGCGTTTCTGCTTTTATTCCTTCTGAT
>Ga0129307_1002122_pt1 | contig 17265 bp, 9 predicted proteins | sample P1105metagenome_FD_94437 | JGI IMG/M metagenome (GOLD analysis project Ga0129307, IMG submission 94437) | Capybara group fecal microbial communities from Wisconsin, USA - P1105 metagenome | ecosystem: Host-associated > Mammals > Digestive system > Large intestine > Fecal | place: USA: Wisconsin... | reverse complement strand
TTATTCTTAGGCGATGCTACTAAATTTCTTCAAACTTTACCAGATAAAAGTGTAGATTTAATAATTGCGGATCCTCCATACTCAATTAAAAAAGCAGAATGGGATACTTTTGAATCTCAAAGTGATTATGTAGAGTGGTCATTATTATGGATACGTGAAGCTTCAAGAGTATTGAAAAATACTGGTTCATTATATATAGCCGGATTTTCTGAAATTATTGCTGACATTAAATATAGAGTATCCCAAGAAGAACTATTTGAAGGTGCTAGATGGTTAATATGGCATTATCTTAACAAAGCTAATCTTGGAAAAGACTGGGGAAGAAGTCATGAAACATTTATTCAATTTAGAAAATCGAAAAAATTTACAATGAATCAAGATTTCATCAGAATTCCCTACGGCCAACATACTTTAAAGTATCCTTCCCATCCACAATCACAAAATTCGGAGTTTTCTTCTAAGAAAAAAACGAGATGCTTGGCAACCTAATCCGTTAGGCGCGAAGCCTAAAGACGTCATAGAAATTCCGATTCTTAATAATGGAAGTCCAGAAAAAACCCCTCACCCAACTCAAAAGCCCGAAGAACTGATAAGGAAGTTCGTATTATCCTCATCTAACAGAAATGAACTTGTAGTAGACCCCTTTAGTGGATCTGGTACAACCGTTACAGTAGCCGAAGAATTAGGAAGAAAATGGATCGGTAATGATATGATCAAAAAATATAATGATATGGCTATTCAACGTGTAACTTCAGCTAAACATATGTCTGACGAAGAATGGTTTTGGTTTGATAGAGAAAATGAACTAAGAAGAAAGGGAATTAGATAATGGCATCATCATCCAAATTAAGTAACTTACAGAAATTGCTATTTGAACATGTTTTCCCCACACATGTGGGGGTGATCCTGGAGGTATGTAGCTTATGGCTGTAAAAAGCTTTGGTTTTCCCCACACATGTGGGGGTGATCCGGGGATGCGGAAGCTTACCTCTTTTTCGACTTTGTTTTCCCCACACATGTGGGGGTGATTCCTTTTGACTTGTCGTGCCGCAACTTTTCAATTGGTTTTCCCGACACAAGTTGGGGTAATCTCCAAAAAACATCCCCGTCAAGGGATGTTTTTTTATTGCTAAAAACGACAACCAAAAAGTTGTCATTCGACAAAAATCACTGTTGTGTTCTTGTCGCATCAGCTTGCAAACGTTGATATTTCGGCGATGGAATTTGAAACGACAACACGAAAATGCTAAAATTTGTCGTGTCACAACTTTTCAGTTGTCGTATGCGTAATACGACAAAAACTCAACAATCAAATTTGTCGTATGACAACTTTTCAGTTGTCGTGTCGCAACTTTCTAGTTGTCGTGTCGCAACTTTTCAGTTGTCGTATTTTTCCGCAAACCCTTGATACGACTGGGTTTTAAAATCCCCAATATATAAATGTAAAAAGATATAGATATATATTTATCTTTATCTAAAAACGACAAAAACAGAATCGAATCTGACAGAACCGTTTCACAACAGAAAGGACATATTCATTTATGGAGCCAATCGACAAAGACAGCATCGTTACTCAGCACAACGACTTGATCACTGCTGTTGCCCGTATGGAAAAGATCCCGCTCAAACTGTTCGAGATGGCCGTAGGGGCCTACGACAGCCAAAGCAACAGCAACGAAGTAGAGATCGACAAGGAGCTGGTTTACGACTTTCTCGACATTAAAGGGGGCAGTCGCTCCAAACGGCTAGAAAAGGCCCTGTTCGACCTGCATCAGCATGCCGTCTTTACCTTGACGCACAAGAAAGACGACGGCACCGAGACCACGATGACGATCTCGCCGATCTCCAGCACGAGCTACAACAGCGCGGGCAGCAAGATCAAGCTGCGCTTTGACCGTGATCTGCTGCCATACATCAGCATGCTCCAAACCAATTTCACGCAATATCGCCTTAGTGATATTGCCGAACTGGGGAGCAAGTACGCGATCGTGCTCTACAAGCTTTTGACCATGAGCTACAACCAGTACGGGTACTACCGCAAGCATCCCGACAAGGGCAAGACGCCCACGCAGATCAATGCCATGGCGAATCCGCACTTTACGCTGGCTCAGCTAAAGCACATCACGGGCACCGAGAACCGCTATCCGCGTTTTAACAGCTTTGATCAGTCGGTGATTAAGCCTGCAGTCAAAGAAATCTGCGATAAAACCGAATACTCCATCACCTACGACAAGCACAAGACGGGCCGCCGCGTAACTGGAATTATCTTCCACGTCAAAAAGGACGGCATCAGCTACGTCAAGGACGCGGAAAAGCCCCGCAAACAGGCTGCCGGCAAGTTGGACGCGGCCGAGCTGCAGACCGTTTTAAGCAGCCCGTACACGGGGATGCTGATGACGGCTGGTCTGACCGATCCGATCGCGTTGACGGGGGATGCCAACTATCAGCGGGGCTTGTTGGAACGTCTGTACCCAGCCTATGATCGGTTTGCCGAGAAATTCGACCAAGCGGCCTTAGAACGGCACGTCAAGTACGTTGGCGAGCATACGGCCCAAAAACCCACCAGTCTGGTGCCGTACATGCTCAAGGCACTGGCCGACTATGAGAACCGGCTAACTAAGACTGGTACGGCACCAAAGCACGGCCGCGCGCAGATTGACGAACAGTTGCCAGCGTGGGCCGCACATCCCGAAAGCGTCAAAAGCAAAAAGCCATCGCCAGAAAAGCTGGCCAAGATCGATCACATGCTGGCTGAGCTGGAAAAAGGCAAGGAAAATCGTTGACATTATAGAATAATGCAGTTATTATATAATCATTGAAAAGATAAGAAAGTGGGTGTCGAAACGAAAAAGCAAGAATGCAGTTGGTGTACCCCAGATACAGATATTTTGGAGATTAGCGTTGAAGACAAAAACTGTTTTACCCGTATCATTAGTCATGACCACAAATACTATCTTGAGCTGTCGTCCGAGTTTGGCTATGATGATGAATATGACGAAGAACAGATTGCCTATTGCCCGTTTTGTGGGCGGAAACTATGATGAAAACAAAAAAGCCCCAACGTTTTTTTCGACGCTGGGGCTTTTGTTATGCACATAAATGCGCTTAATCGATAATATCCCGTTGCTTATTATTAAACCACGGTTTAACTCGCCAACGAAACTCTGCAATGCTTTTTCGTGATTTTACATTTCCGTACTTCACTCTTTCGCCTGCGGACAATCTCGACTTCTTCAACCTAAATTCAATGATTTTTCGTTGATTTTTAGCAATACGTTTTTTGTCTTTCATTTTCACTTTTGGTGTATTTCTGCACTACCTTTGCGACCCTAAAAGGTGCTTTTCAGTGTCTTTTAGGGTTATTTTTTGTATTCGCCAACTGATGCTCTTTGTCACTAAAAAACGCTCAAATCCACGGTCAAAACGCTGAACTTGAATACCATTCATTTCTGCTCAAACGTTTTGATTTTCCTTATTCTGCACGTACCACTTTTGTCACCAACAACTTTGTTTGCCAGGTGCCAGCTGATCGGTTCCTGGAGCAGACCACCAACCGACTAACCGAACTGCTTCTAATATTCAATTTTCACCGTTCCATTAGTCATGCCCGTAACGCTTACGGCAACAAGGAACGCACCTAAATCGACATCAAAATCTGATCGATTCTGCCTGTTTTTGACCCCGAATCAGCCGTCCATGCGGCGTGTGAAAGGACGTTCACAACTTAATATTTGGGGTTCAAACAGTCGATTCACGAGCGTGTAGGGGAATTAATATTAAAAAATTAGACAATACTGCTAGTATCTAACATTAGCTGAATTCAGCACGAGCTTTTCAGCGTGTCAGATAATTTAATATTAGATTCAAAAAGCCATGAAAATCCGCCCCAAAAATTAGACCAAAAATCCCACTCAAAAAATCTAATATTAACTTTTTTTGATTGCTTAAATTAAACAGTCAACCGGACACCCAGATCTTGACTTTGTTCGCCGTACAGACGGCTGATTCATCCCTAAGAAACAGCTATTGCCAGTCAAATACCCGCCTGGGGATGCCCGTCTGCAAAATGAGCAGCTGAATCTGCAGCCAAAAGCATTGCTCTTTTGTACTCAATTTTCGCAGTCAAAATACCGCTTTTTGTACTCGTTTTTCTGCCCGTGAAAAAATCTAATATTAACTTGTCGACCCGCTTTTTACCTGTAAAATCTGTTAAATGAATCTGATTTTTAAGGGTTCGGAAATGCCGTCACGAATTGGTAGGAACAGTATTCTTATAGTTGACACCCCGTGTTAAATTGTTACAATTTGTAATTACAGAATGTAAAAAAATATAGCAGCAGGACACGATCTTTTCGGCACGTTTTGCTGAAAGTTTTCTTCTATATATAACCTTAAAAATTTTACGATCAGAAAGGAAGAATTCAAATGACCAGAAAAAACACCAAGACCAAGACTGAAACGAAAGCAGCTAAGGCATCCACTCAAAAAGACAATCAAAAAGACGCTCAAGGGGATGTTCAAACCCCAGCTTCAACCCACGAAGTCGAGCGTAACGTCGGCTCTACGTCCGATCGCATTCGTGATCGGCTGGTACGCTACCTGTTCAACAAGAGCGTGATCGATCAGCCGGCCGTCACTATGGCCGCCATTGCCAGTGCCGCGGGCCCAACCAGCAACGGCAAGCGCGTGACCAGCACCCAGGTAATGCGCTGGCTCCGTGAGATGAAGCTTGACCGCGCCAGCCGGAAAAAGGACGTGCTGCCAATGCCGGCCGACGAGCGGGGGAAGTGGCTGACCAGTCATCTGACGTTCGACCAGATCATGGGCCTGTACGAGTGGGCCAAAGAAGAACGCTTCGACCAGGCTATCGCATCTCCCGACGCCAAGCGGGGCTATCGGCTGACCAAGCCCCGTCCTAAGCGTAAGGCCAAGCAGACCGCTACGCAGCGGGCCCAGGCTGCTAAAGAGGCCAAACAGGCCGTCGCCGCTGTTTTAAATGATGACGAGCCGGAATCCGTACCAGCTGAACAGCCAAAGGAACCTGCCACGCTGGCCGACCGCATCCGCGACTGGCTGGCTGACGGCTCCTGGTCGCTGGAGCAGGCCGAGATGCTGGCTGAGAACATCTTGGCAAACGAGCGCCTAAAAGACGTCGTGGCTGGCGATCCAATGTCGCAGGCCGTCTTTAAGCAGATGACCGCTGATCCCGAGTTCAATGCCGAACAGTGGGCCTTCGATACGCTTTTAGACGCCATGCCAAAAGGCGAGCGCACGCAGTTCTATCAGCTGGCCGAGCATCGTCCCGTTACCAGCGACAAGATTGCCAAGGGCGTCGGCGTCCTGTTCAGCGGCTGGAACCGGCACAAGCGCAGCATCACGCTGCACCACGGCACGGCCGACCAGGCGATGAGCGTGCCCGACCAGTTGGCACAAGAACTGAGCCGCGACGAGTTAAACCAGCTGGCCTGGCACGTGCTGGAACACGCCAAAACGCCCAACGACAAACAGGCCGGCGACCTCGGGGATGCCCACTTGAACCAGGGCTATGATCGTCTGTTGACCATGCCGACCCAGGCCCGCTTAAACTGGGCCTTTGCCCGCTTATATGCCGAACTCAGTGCGGATGGCCACGACGCCTTTGACGCCTGCCTAAAGGATCGGAAATCATTCAATGCCCAAAAGCCGGCCCAGGTTGCCGCATCAACCCTGTACGATACCGTAGCCGATTTGGACATTGATGCCGTCAAGCGGCTCCGGCGCCAAAGTCAAGGTGATCAAGATGCACTTTGAGATTCCAATCGAGCCGCACACCGCCAGCCGACCGCGCTGGACGAACAAGGGCGATCTGACCGTCACGCACATGCCAAAGGGGTATCGCGAGTTTCGCAACAAGTTCAACAACTGGCTGGTCGAATGGCTCAATGAGACGCACGACGAGCTGCTGCTCTATCTCAGCCACCTGGAAGACGGCCGGCCGATCATGAACTCGTACGTTGACCGGCGGGGCCGGCATCAAAGTCAGCTGGTGGCCGACTTCGCGGGCTACAAGGTCAAGCTGGTATGCGTCATTCCCCGGCCCAAGCACTCACTGCGGGCGTTTCCCGTCAGTGCGGGCACGGCCGACATTGACAACTATTCCAAAGCGGTCGTCGACGGCATCTTTTCCAGCGACGCGGCCAAGTACATCGGTCTAAACGACCTTTGGATCCAGGACATGCGGTCGATCAAGCGCTACACGGCCATTGATTCCGATGAGACCCCGCATATTGAAGTTGACATCTGGCGCATCGAAAAAGGAGGCAGACTGACATGAGTACCGGACGCAGACATGCCGCGGCGCTGTTAGACGCCCAGGAACAGGCCATGGAGCAGACCGAGACCGCGATTGCCGAGATGCATCGGCTCTTGAGCGCGCAGAACGGTGCCGTCCGCTCCTGGCGCATGCGCTTGATGCAGTGGCACCACCGCGTGACCATCGTTGATCAAAACGGTCTGGACGAAGACACGGCCCACCGCATTCAAATGCTGATTGCCGAGCTGAACGACTTGATCGAATCAATCAATGATGAGCTGGAAAATCCACGCCCCGATGACACGCTGGATGCCGATCTAAGCGAGCTAAGTGAACTGATGCAGGGCAAAGACGAGCTGATTGACCTAGATGAGTTAAAGCAGTCCCTGCGCTTGGTCAAACAGCAGACCGCAGCCTATCATGCCGCCATGACCGATTATCGAGTCAAGCGGCATGCTTGGATTCGATACCTGGACGGCTATCGACACTATCAGCAATACATCCAGACCATGGATGCCTATCAAGCATACCAACAAGCCTATCAAAATAACCTGCAGGAACTGGCCGCCTACGAAGATCGCCGTGCGGCCTACGAACAGCAGACCAGTGCCTATGCCCGGTATCAAGACGAGCTGGCCGCGTGGAAGCGCGTCGAAAAACAGCGCCGGGATCACCGGCAGGCACTCGGCGGGATGCAGACCCACGAGCTGGCCGCGCTGTTGAATGCCAACGGGCCGACCGTCAGCGAGTCAAACGGACTTTTAGCGGCTGACCAAAGCGGGCTGGCCCAGATTATCGACGCAGCCATTGCCCAGTACGCGCCAACCGGGGCCATGCCGCTGTTGCCCGTCTTTTCGCTGTACGGGATGACCAAAGATGACCTGGCACCCGTAGACGCCGGGCTGAACTACGGCGACTGGGACGAGGGCAGAACGCAGCTGGATGCCGTCTTCAAATCGCACGTCGACCGAGTGCTGAATGAATTCAACAGTCATCTGCAGGCGCTCAAAGACCTGTCAAAGATCAAACGGCCGCGCCCCGTTTTAGAACCCGAACCGCTGCCTAAGGCGCCGCAGCCGATGGAAAAACCGGTATTGCCGCATCCCGTGCCCGAGCCTAAGCCTGTAGCGGAACCCGAACGGCCAGCCCGACCGCATGCCCGGCTGGAAACGCTGGAATACGACCCGCACTGGCTTCCAGCCAATGCCGTGGATGCTGAACTGGTTGAACAGCTGGATGCCTACGCGCGCGGGCCGTACGCCAACACCAACGAGCACCTGGACGCAATCAACGATCTGGCCGAGCGTCTTGGCCACGGCTGTCCAACGATTGCCGATCACCGGCACGACTGGGACGACGCCTGGGAGCAATGCGGACTGTCCGACGCGCTGGATGCCGTGTTCGACTCGCACGCTGCCTTTGGCTCGCAGCGTCACTCCACGCATGGCAGTCGGATCATCGAACGACTGATGAGCGCGACTGAAGCCCTGTACGACGCCAATGATCGCCGTCATCTGCGCAACGCCGAGCGCAGGTTCCAAACGGCCAAACTCGACATGCTGGCCTGGTGGCAGACCCGCTGGACGGAGCGTGGGGGCACGCCGGAAAACGACAACACCTACAAGAAATGGCAGCCGACTGGTGGAATCACACCGTTGAAATAGCAACAAAAAAGACGTCATGCTGACTGCAATAGCCGGCAGGACGTCTTTTTTGGTCTGTCTGTATTTATGTTTACAAACGAATCACGCATCATTACGTGATAAAATAGAAAAGTGCTTAACATCTCGCCTCGCCAAATTTGAGATCTAAGCACGCTGAACGGATTGTTTAGCCGCGCGAGATGCACAGCCGCAAAAAAACAATGTCACAAGTCCCAACTGTCAAAAACATGAAAGGAGAACTGTCTATGAACAGTCAGAACCAAAATTTTTTCGACCATCAAAACGATAACAGCTTCAATGACCAACGAACAGGAGATTCCAACATGGCAGATCAAGATCAGTTTCAATCATTCAACGCATTCTACAACAACCAAGAGAAAGGAAATGATTTTATGAACCAAGAACCATTCGATCCAGAAATCGTACTTCCCGGTGAACTCGATCACGTTGATGATGAACCCGAAATGCAGACCTTAACACCCGAAGAAATGGCTTTGCTTAAAGAACTGCAGCAACAACAGCAGCGAGCCGCCGAATCAGCGGCCAAGAACCGGCAGATTCCCGACGAATACGCCGTGGATCCAGATGAACCGGATGCCTTAACAAAGCTGATTTCTCCTTCACCCGATACCGTGATGGAAAACCCGCTGGACGCTTTTGCTGACCAGCTGAACGGGTATTCCGAAGGTTTTTCGAGTACCAATGCGTCTGCCAATTCGGTTGGCAGTGCTCCTAACAGCAAAAACACGCAGGACGCGTTCTGCTATACCGATAATTATACCATACTTCTCAACAACGGTTTACTGAATTCCCTTGCTATGACGCTTTATTCTGAATCGAGCCGCTATCGCAATCGCGTGCATCTGGTAGCCGAGCACACCAACCAGAAGTGGGCAACTTACCGCTTTGAGCACTTGATGATCGGCATCCCCCGTCAACAGGGCCTCAGCTGGACACCGGCCATTACCCGGTGCCTGGACGCGATCAATTGTCTGATCGTGATGACTGACCGGCCGAAAGGAGGGCCAACACACCAGATCGTACTCAATCTGCGGGACTTCTACGGACTAACGGGGATGCGAGCCGACTATGCCCGCCGCGACATCAATATGCTGTTGAATCTGTTAAAGGAAAGCATCATCGAGTACCACGATGGCGATTTCAACTACAAGGGCCACTTCCTGGGCAAGAACAGCACCCTGGCAAACGGCCGCATTCTGCTGACGTTCCCGCAACCGATCTACGACAATCTCAGCCAGGCCTATGCCGCGCCATTCCCAATCAGCCTGTTGCGCATGGCCGTCAACAAGGCACCAACTGCCTACTACACGGGCCGACTGCTGGTGATCAACAAACGGATCAACCGTACCCGCAAGCAGGCCGATGCGGTCAGCATCCCAACCCTACTGAAGTGGAACCCGTGCCTGGACGTAACCGCCCGGCGTAAGAAACAACAGCTGGTCGTGCCGTTAATGCAGGCCCTGCGTACGCTGACGACTGTTTGGAGCCAGAACATGCCCCAATCGTTGAATCTGCTGAAGGGATGCCGAATCGAAAACCGTCGTCAGCACCTGGTCTTTCAACCGCAGGACAACAATCAGTGGGAAGACATGCTGAGTGCCGTCGTTGTCGTTGAGTGGGCCGATGACTATCCGCAGACGATCGTGGCCGACCTGGAAAAGAACCGCAACCGCCATATCAAGCAGGCCAAGATCAAGGCCTACAAGCGACGCAAGAAGGGCAAGGGCACCGGACACTACCAGCCGCGGCGAGCTACCCAAAAAGATCAGAACGATATGGCCAACTTTTTCAACGCTCAAAGCCAGAAAGAAAAAATGAGCGGTCAAGATGATCAACTGCCGCCGAATAAGTTTCGGCATCCCTAAGAATTTCACAAACTTTATAGCACAGATGTGAACTAATAGGTGAATATCTGTTCACCATTTGCTCCAAAAACAGACTTACTAGTGAAGTGTACTTTTACTAGTGAAGTGTACAAAGGTTACTAGTGAAGTGTACTGAGTTACTAGTGAAGTGTACTGAGTTACTAGTGAAGTGTACTTACAAAAAGTTAGCGATCTCCAAACACTTACTCCCCCAACGGATTGAGAAAATGGGTCCCGAACCAAAAATCCCCAATATAAATTAATATCATTAATTTATACAATACGCGCGGGAAAAATATTCCATATTTTCCCGCGCTGGAGTTTCGTTCATTTTTATTTCGCTTCGCTCATAAAAATTCACATGCGTCATTGGTTGTTCGCTTCGCTCACAACGCAATGACTTAGGTGGGGGGGCCAGCGGCAGCTCAACAGCACACGGCAGCTTACCGAGTCAAAAACAGCAGCTGCGCTGATAGTTCGATTGCAACGACGAGATTGGATTCGAGAACAGGTTGCGGTGGTCGTGGATTTGGGAGTTGGCGATGCATTAACGGTGCATTAGTTTGGGCGTGAGTTTGTGGTTGGCTGTTTTGGGGGATTCGGGATGTTTTAGGATGGCTGAATGTTGCCGGGTTCCGCGGCGCAGACTGGGGATGAAGGCGTGCCGGGCTGGCGTGGTTTGTGAACGTGCCGTCTGAGCGCGAGAGATGCGTTTTAAGGGCGTTTGGGCCAGCCGAGCAGATTTGATCGATTAAGACGTTTTCGGAGCGGAGAAATGAATTCTGGGGCACTGACGACGTGTTTTAACGGTTTTAGTTGCAGATATCCCGGCTTATGGCCTGCGTGCCTGGTCGATTCGTTGCCGTGCCGTCTGAGCGCGAGAGATGCGTTTTAAGGGCGTTTGAGTTGGCCGCGTTCATTTAATCGATTAAGACGTTTTCGGAGCGGAGAAACGAATTCTGGGGCACTGACGGGGTGATTTGCCTGTTTAGGCAGTAGCCATCCCCGCACTGGGCTGTTTGTTGTCCGAGTGTTAGGTTTACAAACGGTTTAAAACTGTTATCAGACGTCCATATTTGCCCGTAGACGAGCTTTGGAACTTAGGACGGTAAAAACATCGTTGACGAGTTAAACGGGCTGAGAAGCGTTTTTAAGTGGGTTCAGAAAGGGGATGATTGCATGACCAGAACGAAACCCTGCGTCGGCTTGGCTGTTCGCGGGCCGTAAGCGTGCCATGATGCTGAACGGAGCTGTTGCATAGGTGAAGAAGAAACGAGGTCGAAGAATGGATTTGAAGAACAACCAGTTGGAAGAAACGGCGCTGTTGAATGCAATGCCGTGGCTGAACGAAGACAAGGTCGAGAAGACGGCGATGAAACAGCTGATGAACGGCCAGCGCATTTTAGGCGTTGCGGATCCGACGGGGCTGAGTCCAGCTGAACAGCAGGCGCGGACGATGGCTGAGAAATGGCTGTACCAACTGGGGGTCAGCTACGAAACGGCCACCGAGCATCGACTGGGGGTCTTGCCGAGCTGGACGGATCCGGCGCATAACGACGCGGTCAGCGAACCGGCCATGCTGTTGCCGACGGGCGAGCACGTCATCAAAGGTACGGCGGTGTCAGTCAATGATGGATATGTGGCCTATGGTCTGCGCACGGGTCGGCGGTGTGCGGTCTCGCCGCGGAGCAAGCGGATCTATCTATTTGGCTCGCCGAACCTGGAGATGGAAGGGGCGCGCGTGTTTGTCACGAAAAGCGAGCTGGACGCACTGGCAATCATGGCCCGGGGCTTGAAGGCCATTGTAGCGTTTGGCGAGCAGGGCGGCGAGTGGCTGGTTCATGAGCTGAGCGAGCGGCGGCGCAAGCTGGGGCGCGACTATCATCCCATCATGCTGTTGGCGTTTGGCAATGGTGAAGCGGAGCACCGGGAAAGCCTTTGGATGCAGTCACAGCTTCGCCAGGCGGAGATTGCGTGCTATGCGGCGCCACAACTTTTGGAGGATGCGGACGGGCACGTTTATCCGAACGTCGCGGCCATGGCCCAGGATCCGGTTGGTCAGCAGGCGTTGACGGACAATGCGTGGCGGATCTCGTCGCATCCCACGGATCGGGCGCATGCCTTTGACCGGTACCGGCGGGAACAGAACCAGCGAGCGGTAATGCCGACGGGTTTTGACGAGCTGGATGATCTGCTGGGCGGTGGCCTGCACGAAGGTCTGCACATTTTAGGGGCGGTATCGAGTCTGGGGAAGACGACGTTTGCCCTGCAGGTAGCGGACTATCTGGCGGCGACGGGGCACCCGGTGATCTATTACACGCTGGAGATGACGTGGCAGCAGATGCACGCGAAGACCTTGAGCCGCTTGTCGTTTATCAATAATTTTGCCGATAACAGCTATGAGCCGGACGTGCGGCCCCAGGGTGCCTTGACGAGCCAGGAAGCGCTGTTGAGCGACGAAGTGCTGAATGCGGCGCACCGGCAGGGGTTAAAGGACGCGCAGAAGCGGTATGACCGCTGGATTGAGAACGTGGAGTTTCACGATGCGTCGATTGAGGGGCGGCCAACGGTCAAGCAGATTCAAAACGATGTTGATCATTTCATCAAGAGCCGAGGCGAGATTCCGGCGGTGTTCATCGACTATCTGCAGATCATGGCGGTGGAAGACCGCTATGACGAGAAGAAGGCGGCCAAGAGCAACGTGATGGCGCTGCGCACGATGTCGATGGCTTATCACACGCCAATTCTGCTGATCAGCAGTCTGAACCGGGCGAGCTACAGCAGTCCGGTTACGCAGTCGGCATTTAAGGAATCGGGCGACATCGAATATTCGGCCGACGTGCTGATGGGGATGCAGTATCACGGGGTCGGCGAAGAAGGATTCTCGTTTGAAGAGGCCAAGAGCCGGCGCCTGCGGGATGTCGATCTGGTGATCTTGAAGAACCGGGGCGGCTTTGACGGCAAGGTGCGGTTCAGCTATGACGCGGCGTACAACTGTTACGTGCCGAAGACGACGCCGATGGAACCGATGGAACCACTGGAGCCGACGGCGGGCCAGTCGTCGAACATCGATGAAACGGATGAAGACATGCCTTTCTAGGGCATCCCCAGTGTCGCGGTTAGGATAAGGAACAGAGAATCAACGAAACCAACAAAGAAAGGCCCCAACAGATTTGTTGGAGCCTTTTTACGTATAATTGTTGTAGTAAGGTGGTGATTGTAATGAGTACGAAAAAGCAGAGCAAGCGACAGCGCGCATCGCGAAAGGAAACCGCGCACCTGCTGAAAAGCAAGGCGAACAGGAAGGCTTTGCAGCACTCAATCAAACAGCTTGGCAAGCAGGGACGACGACTGACGCCGGAAGAGCTTGAAAGAATGAATTGCGAATAAGCATAGAAAAAGCCCCAGCACGTTTGCTGAGGCCTTTTTAGATCACCCCCACTTGCGTAGGGAAAGCACTAAACGAATGCCGTTAAATCAACATTTCTGTTTAGTAAAAATCCGGTTTTCGATCGCTTTCTACGATTATATAATAACCGATAATATAGATTCTGTCAACATTGCCTTACGTTGGTCTAGGCAGTCGTGCATCCCTGTTTTATCACTTGTTTTTACAAATTGTCAAAATTTATCGCATTAAACCCTTGATTTATTCTCTATTCAATGGTATTATATAATTGTTGAAAGATAAGAACAGCAAGGGAGCGATTGAAGTGAAGAAACAAGGTAAAAGTGAACGTAAAGAAGAATTATTAGCTTTGGAAAAGGGGATGTGGGAACAGGTTGAGTCCTACATGGACGACCCGGCCCAGCTGTTGGAGTACCTGGAATTCATCAGCCGGTTCCCGCAGTACAGCGTGCACAACCGGATGCTGATTGCCAGTCAGCGGGATGGCGCGGTGGCGGTTGGATCGTTTGGGTTCTACAAGGCCCAGGGGATCAAGATCAAGAAAGGCGAGCGGGCACTCAAGGTGCTGGCGCCATGCCACAGCACGATGTTCAAGCGGGCCAACGGCAAATGGACATCCCTTAAATATGCAACGGCGGCGGAAAAGGAAGCCATTGCAAACGGCGAGCTGAAAAAGGTAACGTGGGACTATTACCGTCCGGTACCAGTGTTTGACGTTACGCAAACGGATCTGCCCAAGGAAAAGTATCCAGAGCTGTTCCCTAACTTGCACGTGGACTATGCGACGACGGCGGAGTTTGACGCCCAGGGGGTCTATGATGGCGCCATGGCGATTTTAAACAAGCTGGGCGCCGTGCTGACGACGGCTGACACGGCCAGCTGGGACGGCGGCGTGGCCAAGGGATATTACCGGCCGGCAACCAAAGAGATCGTCTTAAATCCGGCGAACACGGCCACGGAAAACAGCCAGGTGCTGTTGCACGAACTGGCGCATGCGATTCTGCATAGTGCGGAAGAAAACGCGGTACAGCGCGAGTTGAGCCTTGAGCACCACCGCGATCTGATGCGCCATGAAAAAGAGCTCCAGGCCGAGATGACGTCGTATCTGATCTGCCAGGCCAACGGGGTTGACACGACGGCGCAGACGACGCGCTACATTGCGCACTGGACGGCCAAGGGTCAAAACATCAAGCGTGAACGGCTGGCGGTGTTCTTTGATGAGATCGTCAAGGTAGCGGAATACGTTAACGGTGTAATTGCCGACCACAAACGGGTCATGGCGCCCGCGGTTATGGCCTAGCCGACAAACGATAGAAAAACAAAGGGCATCCCTAAGCGAGTTGGGGATGCCTTTTTTTGTGTAAAGATGTGCATGGTAGCAATGTACAAGCAAGTTTGGGATCACCCCCACATGTGTGGGGAAAGTACGAAGATTGTCTTTCGACATGAGAAGATATAAGGATCACCCCCACATGTGTGGGGAAAGTGTGGTCAGTCAAGTACTGAGTGATTTGACCTGAGGATCACCCCCACATGTGTGGGGAAAGTACCGCTCTTCATAACTGATTTATAAGCCGGTGAGGATCACCCCCACATGTGTGGGGAAAGTAATCTAAATCTTTTAAATTTGGTGACTCTGTTGGGATCACCCCCACATGTGTGGGGAAAGTTTGTCAGTCATACCCCAACGGCCCCACATCGAGGGATCACCCCCACATGTGTGGGGAAAGTGCTAAACAAATGCCGTTAAATCAACGTTTCTGTTTAGTGAGAAGCCGATTTTTAATCACTTTTGTTTCTACGATTATATAATAACTGTTAGAAATAAGAATGTCAACAGTTACTATTATTCCTTTTCCTTGATGATGTAAATCGGCCGCTGCTTAGCCTGTAGATAGATACGACCGATGCATTTCCGTCAAGATACCACCGGTTTTTAAGCTGATCATTAAGATACTCATCAACATGCTATCGATATTTTTTACAAAATGTCAGAATTTATTGCGTCCAAGGGTTGATTTATTCCGTATCTAATGGTACTATATAATTGTTGAAAGGAAGAAAGATAAAAAGCAAAGGAGCAGAAAAGCGGTGTTTCCAGAAATGGGAGCACTGTTTTTTTGTTTGCCGTGATTTAGCATCCCTTTCACCGAGTTTTTTTACAATTTGTCAGAATTTATCACGCTAAGCCCTTGACTTATTCCATATCTAATGGTATTATATAATCGTTGAAAGATAAGAAAAGCAAAGAAAGCGGGTATTAAAAATGTTAATCAATAGCGCGAACGAAACGATCTCCCTTGAAGAGGTGGAAATTTACGGTGCCGAAGACGTTGGTCTGTACTACACCGGCTCAAGTCGGGTTATGACTTACGGCTATGTTGGGTCTGACGGCGAGTTTCGTACCCCGACGCAAGTCATTGATGAAATGCTTGGTGACGGGATGTTTAAGCGCATCCGCAATCACAATAAAACGGCGCAAGACTTTGCTAAAGACGTGCAGCGTACGGCCCGCCGCAAAGGTCTGCTTGTTGCTCCGGTTACGGTTTACGAACATGGCCTGGTCAAGTACGAGTTGGGCTGCATCGCGGGGATGCTGGCGTTTGACTACAGCTTTTGCGGGTTTATCGTAACCAGCACTGACCAGGTGCGTGAGCAGTACGGCGTCAAGCGGATCACGAAAAAGGTCATGGAAAAGGTTGAACAGCAGTGGCGCGCGGATCTGGCGGAGCTAAGCGACCTGGTTAATGGCTATCATTACGTGCTCCGGGTGCAAGACGAGGACGACGACATCCTTGATGAAGTTGCGGTTAATGACTGGATCAGCGATGACAACCTGGCGCAAGCGGCGGTTGACTATGGCTTGATTGGTAGTGATGAAAAGGCTGACTGGCAACAGAAAGTAGAAGACTAAGTAAAAAAACGGTACTCAATAATGAGTGCCGTTTTTCTTTTTGTACCCCCACTTGTGTAGGGAAAACACGCGAATAGCGACGTTCTTGATGAAGCCGAAGGGATCACCCCCACGTGTGTGGGGAAAAACACGATTCGCTTGTAGACGCTAAGGCAACGGCAGGAGGATCACCCCCACTCATGTGGGGAAAGCCTTATGACTTTTTGCTGTATAACCGGAACCTAAGGATCACCCCCACTCATGTGGGGAAAGCAACTGGACGCCGGCCGGCCGGAGCACTAGGACGGGATCACCCCCACTCATGTGGGGAAAGCACTGCTCGGCCAGCGCGCGCTTTTGCTCAGCCGGGATCACCCCCACTCATGTGGGGAAAGCTTGAAGAAGGATTCTACAAGCGTACCTTGGATAGGATCACCCCCACTCATGTGGGGAAAGCTTAGAAGGTTAGCTCGCACTTAGAGCAGAACAGGGATCACCCCCACTCATGTGGGGAAAGCAATTTGGGGGGGGTGCGAATTCCTTTTTTATAGGATCACCCCCACTCATGTGGGGAAAGCACTAAACAAATGCCGTTAAATCAACGTTTTTGTTTATTGAAGATCCGATTTTTAATCACTTCCTCTGTCAACTATTATATAATAACTTATAATAGTGAATGTGTCAACGTTAGTCAGCAATCTTACACAAATGATAGCAAGGATGAAAAAATGAAAAAGCCCGTGTTGATTATGCACGGGCTTTTTTACATTTGTTTAGTCGGTCGCATAGACGGCTGATTCAACGGCTGGAAAAGCGGTAAAAAAACAGCAAAAATCTAACGGTATTTTTTTACAATTTGTAAAAACGAAAGAGAAAAAATGGCACTGAAAAAGATAGCTGATATTTTTTGAGATTTTTTACATTTTGTAAAAGCGTAGATGAAAAATGGAAATGAGATTTGCTATTAATTTTTTACATTTTGTAAAGGGGAACGGAAAATATGAATTTACATTTTGTAAAATCTGGCACTCAGAAAAACTAGGAGCACTTTTTACAATTTGTAACTTTGTGAACCAAAGTAGCATTGCGACGTTTTTTACAATTTGTAAGATTCAAAGTAA
>Ga0129307_1002121_pt1 | contig 17280 bp, 14 predicted proteins | sample P1105metagenome_FD_94437 | JGI IMG/M metagenome (GOLD analysis project Ga0129307, IMG submission 94437) | Capybara group fecal microbial communities from Wisconsin, USA - P1105 metagenome | ecosystem: Host-associated > Mammals > Digestive system > Large intestine > Fecal | place: USA: Wisconsin... | reverse complement strand
CCTATAATGGGCAAAAATTAATACTGAAAGTTTTAGGAAGGGAGTTTGAGGGAGAACCCTTTTTCAAAAGGGTTTCCCTCAATAGACTCGTGTAAAAACTTCTGTAAGAGTACCGAGGTTAACTGCCATGAGGTGAAATTTTCTGTCAGCTGTTCTGACTGACGACAATGTATATCAAAGCGGAAAAAACTGAGAATCCCACAGTGGGGACGGTGATCATTGCTTCTGCTATTTTACTGCTGTGCTTTTTTATGCACATTCCGATGAACAGCGCTCCCGTAATGACGGTTGGCATGAGATAGCGGAAATTCATTGTGCACACCATGGGGTATTCAGCTGACATCAGGTAGAGATTTCCAACAAGCAGAGCATAGAATGTGCCTATGAACAGTTTCTGGGTAAGGTCCATTGAGCGGTCAGTGAACATTGTGACTATCATCGCTATGAATGCGGCGGCGGCGAGTATTACTCCCAGCCAGAAAAAAGCCGTGCAGATGCGGAGCATATAGTCCATGCCTTCAAAGTCGAGTTCGCCGATATTCTCACTGAAAACGGAGTTCTTCAGTATGGTGATAAGGGGATTTGTCTCATTGAATCCGAATTTCTCATTATTTCCGTCACGCCATACCCAGTTTTCAAATACACGCTTTACCTGTACGGGCGAGAAGTCGGTGATTCGCTGAATGAACGGTATTTCCTTTATACTCTGGTCCATATCGTCGGGAAGCTCCTGAACATAGTTCAAGGGGACATCCCATCTGATTAAGCCACGAACGGGGAACCACATTCCCAGCGGCACGCAGACTGCACCGAATGCGATGAACTGTCCCAGCAGCGATCTCCATGATTTGCGGAAGTTTCTGATGAAGACGATCAGGAATACCAGTGCGACGGGCGGAGCGACAAGTGCGGCTGAAAGCTTTGCCATCATTCCAAGACCTATGCACAGGCTTATCTTCATAATGCCTTTCAGCGACGGTGAATCGTACCATCTGAGAGTTGTGAGGACTGCTCCCGTGACCAGCGCCCACATGAGTGCATCGTTGTTGAGAAATGCCGAAAGATAGATGAAGCAGGGGTGGAATGAGATCATCATCAGCGGGATGTACAGCGCCTTGCCCTCCAGCTTGAAATAGCGCAGTATGTAGTATGCCGAGAGGACAATGCTTGCTGAATAGAACAGTGTAAGCATCTCCAGCGATTCCACGGCTTTTTCCTGACTGACGTGCAGAACATCCTTCCACAATGCTACCCATGCCGCACAGATGCCGTGATGGAGCGGCGGATGGCAGAACTGGAAAATTTCACGGTAATCCTCCTGATAGAGGTGGTGGTTCTGATACAGATATGCCATGTAGCCGAGGTGTCCGCCTGTGACTTCGCCGGTATTGAATTCGCCGATATCATGCTGACGGATAGCCGATGAAGTTCCCAGCACATAGCAGAATTTCAGCAGGAAGCCCAGTCCCATTATAAACGCCGAGTTGAACTGCCGTTTCATCCGTGACTTGTAGAAGCTGCTGTAAAGGAAAGACAGCGTCAGGCAGCCGATGAGGAATATCCACAATATCTGCGAATCCGAGCGGCTGAACATCCATGCTGCCACAGTCAGCGCTGCGGAGGCGGAGATAATGAACAGCACCGCCGACGCCACGGGAAGCTTGCTTTTTTTGCATTTATTCCATATGAATACAGCTGCACCTGTAATGAATACTGCAAGCAATATGGGGACAGTGCAGGACGGCATCTCCCATATCGAGCCGAAAAACAGCGGAGTCAGCAGCAGACATACTGCAAAGCAGCAAAGATAGGGATGGGATGAGAATACCCGGAATATTTTGTCGGAAATGGCGGAGTTGGTTGATGTTTCTGTATTATCCATTTTGTTCTCCTGTGTTTTTTATTAATGCATTTGCATTCATTCAGTCTGTCGATAAAGTCAGATTTTATACGGCATTATCGGGCGGACGAGGGCGTCCGCCCCTACAAAATGGCTATTCTTCGTAAATGATTTTGTAGGGGACGCCGCCCTCGGCGTCCCAAAACAGGTTTTTTGACAATGCATTTGCATTCATTATATCATAAAAAAACATCATTGTAAAGCAATATAAAAAGGGCACACATTAACTGTGCGCCCTTGAGGTTTTATTGTATCAGTTATCTCACTGGAAGCTTTCAGGAAGCTTTTCGATGAGCTGTAACTTGTACTTCTGGACAGAAAGTGCATCTGCATTTGTGATGCCGTCGCCTCTGTTGCTTACATCGCCGTTAGCCTTGCCCTGTTCTGTGAGGCTGTACTTTGATGGGTTGGAGATTGACTGCATGATGATTACTGCGTCTGAAACGTCAACATTATCGTCGCAGTTAGCATCGCCGTATACCTTTGCAGCAAGTGCACCGCTTGTGATAACAGGTGCAGTTGTTGTTTCGTCGGGAGCTGAGGTTGTTGTCTCAGGAGCAGCGGAAGTAGTAGTTGCTGATGTTGTAGTAGTTGTTGCAGAAGTATTGCCGTTTGCCTTTGTTGTTCTTGCAGGCTCTTCACCGGCTGTCTTGCCTTCTACGATAGCATCGAATGCAGGCTTAGCCATAAAGTCGTCACCGAAGAGGAGAGGGAGCTGCTTAGCTCTCCAGCTCTTTGTATCGTTAACGCCCCAGAATATAACTGCTGAAACGTTGTCCTTGTACTTTTCGATAGCATTCATGATGCCCTTGTAGTATTCAGCCTGGTGGTCGAAGTACTTAGTACCGTTCTGCTCGGGAACTGTTACGTCGAGCTCTGTGATCTGAACGTCAAGACCTGTAGCAACGTAGTCCTTGAGAGCTGATTCGTACATGGAAATTGATGGGAATGCAGACTGCATATTGTCACGGCAGTCGAGGTGAGACTGCATACCGATACCGTCGATATTGCCTGCCTTCTTGATCCTCTCAGCCATTTCGATGATCTGAGTCTTCTTGCTCATGTATTCGTTGTAGTCGTTGTAGTAGAGCTTGCATCCCTCAGGAGCGTACTTTCTTGCGTACTCGAAAGCGTAGTCGATGAATGAGTTATCGCCGAATACAGCTACCCAGTCAGAAGCAGCGTAGTTGTTTGATGCATCGCAGTGGCCGGGCTTACGAGGAGTACCGTCTTCCAGCCATGCTTCGTTTACAACGTCGCAGGCGTAGAAGTCAACGTCAGGATAGAGAGCTGTGAGAGTCTCGAAGTAGAGCTTGATGTAGTTCTCCATACGCTTGAGCATCTTCTCGGGAGAAACGTAATCCTTCTCAGCGTCGAAATCTTCCTTGAAGAACCACTCAGGAGTCTGGCTGTGCCATACGAGAGTGTGAACTCTTACAGGGATACCGTATTTCTGAGCGTAGTTGAGGACGGGCTTAGCCTTTGAGAAGCTTACCTGTGGGTGCTCATCGTCGCCGTTTTCCTCTAAGTATTTGAGAGTAGCTTCCTTGTTGAGAACTGAGTCAGGCTTCATTTCGTTGCCGACTGTGATGCTCTCGCCGAAGTGCTTCTGGACCAGATCCATGAATGGCTTTGAAGCGAGATCGTCAGGAGTAAGAGCTGTACCTACCTTGAAATCATTCTTATAGATACCGCTGAGTGAAGGGATATCCTTCTGGATCTCAACTGAAGCAGCCTCAACGATCTTGAAATCGTCGATGATGAGGTCATCTGAGCCGCCCTCGAAGTAGATGTATACACCTTCCATGCCGTCGCTGTAGCTTACAGGAACGTGAGTAACTGTCTGCCAGTCGCTGCCGTTGAGGTTCTGAGCGAGGTTGGAGTAGGATGTCTGACCGTCGATGGTGTACTGGAAGCTGAGCATAGCGCTTGTGTAGTACTTACCCTTTACTGAAGCGGTCACATAGTACTGAGTGTTTGGCTCCAGCACTCCGTCGAGACGGAAAGCAGGGCCGTTCCATGATTCTGATCTGCCGCTTGCGAGGAGAGCGCCGTCGCCTGTCTTTGCATCTGTAGTGATGGAAAGCTCGGTTGTGTCATCGCCGCCACGGTTTGACCAGTTCTTGAGGTCGTCTTCGCTTTCAAATCCGAGATCGTAGACAACCTTCTCTTCTGCGGCATTTACTGTATTGATGACAGAAACTGCTGAGGTGGCAGAAAATGTCATGGCAATACTCATAATGCCGGCAATGGTTTTTCTGATGTTTGAACCTTTCATTTGTAAAATCCTCCAAATCTTTGGGCCGTGCTTGAGCCCATTATTTCATAATTCAATTTTAGCACTAATTTTTTCAAAGGTCAATGAACAATTTATGAATGAGCAAAATATGCACCTTTATTAGCAAATTTTGAAAAACAGAAAAACAGAAAACGCAATATTTGGCAAAAAAACTGCATCAAGGCGCAAAAAAAGCCGCCCCCGAAGGAGCGGCCTTAAAGTGTTATTACTTAGTTGTTGGGAGATTTGTAACGAGGCTGAGAGTGTACTTCTGGATTGCGAGTGCATCGTAGTTAGTTACACCGTCACCAACGTCGCAGCAGTCTGCGTTAACCCAGCCCTGAGCTGAGATATGGAGTGGGCTTGAGCCGTTCTGTCCATATGTAGATGGGTTTGAGATAGCCTGCATGATCATTACAGCATCTGCAATGCTTACCTGTCCGTCACAGTTAGCGTCACCAACGAGAGTAGCCTTTGTTGACTGTGACTGAGTTGTAGGCTGTGTAGTAGGCTGAGTTGTTCTCTGTGTAGTTGGCTGTGTGGTTCTCTGAGTAGTTGTCTGAGTTGTTCTCTGAGTTGTGATGTTTGAAGAAGAACCGCCGCTTGTCTTGAGAACTACAGAGTCGATAGTGAATTCATCACAGTCGATCCACCAAACGCCGAACTTGATCTCGCCGCCGTACTGAGTCTGGATGATAGAAGCGATATCAGAAGGAACCTTCCATGTGATTGTGCCGCTGTTGCCGCTGATAGACTGAGTGATCTCGTCGCCCATAGCCCAGTAGCCGTTAGCAGAATCAGTTGTGGATGTACCGAACTGACCAACATACTTGCCGATGTTCTTGTTAGCAGAGATGTTTACCTGAACCTCTGTGATCTTGTCGCTGCTTGAGATACCGAAATCCTTGTAAGCGAAACCGATCATTCTCTCGTCTTCGCCGAGAGCGCTGTATGTAACCTTCTGGTTAGGCTTGATAGAGAATCCGTCGCTGCTTGAAGAAGGTGTCTGAGTTGTCTGAGTTGTTCTCTGTGTAGTTGGCTGTGTGGTTCTCTGGGTAGTTGTCTGAGTTGTTCTCTGAGTTGTGATGTTTGAAGAAGAACCGCCGCTTGTCTTGAGTGTTACAGAGTCGATTGTGAATTCATCACAGTCGATCCACCAAACACCGAACTTGATCTCGCCGCCGTACTGAGTCTGGATGATAGAAGAGATATCAGAAGGAACCTTCCATGTGATTGTGCCGCTGTTGCCGCTGATAGACTGAGTGATCTCGTCGCCCATAGCCCAGTAGCCGTTAGCAGAATCAGTTGTGGAAGTACCGAACTGACCAACATACTTGCCGATGTTCTTGTTAGCAGAGATATTTACCTGAACCTCTGTGATCTTCTCACTGCTTGAGATACCGAAATCCTTGTATGAGAAGCCGATCATTCTCTCATCTTCGCCGAGAGCGCTGTATGTTACCTTCTGGTTAGGCTTGATTGTGTAACCGTCACTGCTTGAAGAAGGTGTCTGAGTTGTTACTGTAGGTGTCTGAGTTGTAGGCTGTGTAGTAGGCTGAGTTGTAGGCTGAGTTCCGGGATTAGCAGTTGTGCCGGGAGTCTGTGTAACTACAGGACCGTCAGAAGAACCGCCCTTAACGCCCGGGAGAGAAGAAGTTGAATCAGGTGTACCTGTCTTGTAGTGGTAGTAAAGACCAGCAGCTGCGCCTACGAAACCGGCGTTGTAGTCGATAGCAACTTCGTTAGCCTGATAGTCTGAACGCTTATCTGCGTAAGTACCGTTAGCATCTGTAGGACCGCCGCAGAGAGCACCGATGAGTGAGTACTTTGATGGTACTCCATCTGACTCAGCAGTATCTGTACCTGAAGCAGCTCTGTGGTGAGGCATACTTGAAGCGTTTGGCTTGAAGCCTACAACGAGACAGTATGACTGGCCGTTAGCGAATGCCTTGTCGCCTGTGAGGTACTGCATCTGGCCCTTAGCCCAGTCAGCGTTACCCTTGTTGTACTTAGCAGCTACGAGAGCACACATCTGTGCTGTAGCATTATGTCTTGCAGAGCCCCATGCATCGATGAACTTATAGCCATCGCCGCTGAGGTCGCCGAGGTATCCTGCAGCGCTCCAGTCGCCTGTGATCTCGCCCTTGAGCATTGCAGCACCGAGAGAAACGTTCTCCCAGCAGTGTACCCAGTAAGCCTTGCCTATTTTATCAACATCGCCCTTGTAAGCGCTGTCCTTGGTAGCAAGGTAGAGCCAGCAGGCAGCCCAGCCGAGCTCATCGGAAGTATCCTTGTTTCCGTAGAATTTGCATGAATATGAACCCTGATGCTGCTTAGCGAAGTTGTAGAGAGCCTTAGCGTACTTGAGGTCATCGGGGTTGCCGAAGTTTACATAGTTAGCAGCAAGTGCAGCAGCGTACTCAGCTACGATATTAGCTGCGCCGTCTGTAGTCCATTTGCAGCCGCCTCTGTTGCCCTGATTCTCAGGAGGACCCCAGTAAGCGTGGTCCATGTCGCCGTCGCCCTTTTCGATACAAACCTTAGAAACTGTATCGCCGTTGAGGACTGTAGCATCACGGAAGAACTTAGCGAAGTAGTCAGCGATTGTCTTGTAGTGAGCAGCCTGGCCTGTAGCCTCGAAAGCGTCCTTGAATTCGTAGTAAGCCCAGCCGAGAGTTGAAGCTGAGTAGCCCTGAGGCTGACCGAACATAGCGTGGTCACCTGCATCGTGGAAACCGCCGTCTACTTCATCTGAAGTATGGCAGTTGCCTCTCCATGAAAGGCGTGTAGTGGATTCTACGTTCTTACCGCACATATTTGCGTCATAGAAATAGAGGGAATACTGAAGGAGTTTTGCGTAGTTGTCTGAATCTGCTGCGTTAGCTGTGAGAGAGGGGCTTACAACAGCAGTGAATGGAGCAGCGAGTGACGAAATAGCCATTGCGCCGCTGATAAGGATGGACTTAAGTCTGTTTGACTTATGCATAGTTATCACACTTCTTTCCAAATAGTCGTGAGCCTATAATATGTTGTACCTATATTATACATTTTTTGCGCTCACAATAAGTAACAAAATGGTTACACAGATATTACAATTTGATGAAATGGCACGAAAAATTCATAAAATCGTCACAATGTGCAAAAAAAAGGCGTTTTTTTGTCTATATTAACGTTGAAATTATTCAACCGTAGGTAGAAAAATAAGCGGAACTATCACCATTTCGGAGAATCGTTCCGCTTGAATGTCAACCAAATCTCAGCAAGGGAGTGACGTTACCAGATCCAGAGTGTACTTCTGGATGGCTAAAGCGTCATGATTTGTGACGCCGTCGCCTCTTGAAGACACGTCAGCCGAGTCCTTTCCACGCTCTGTTATGTGGGAAGGTTCAGAGCCGTTGATGCCGTACAGCGATGGGTTGGAGAGCGACTGCATAATGAGTACAGCGTCGGAGATATCGACCTTCTTGTCCAGATTTGCGTCGCCGAAGAGTATTGGTGCAGGCTGTGTTCCGGGAGTCGGAGGCTCCGGCTTTGTGGTCTGCGTCTGCTGAGGCGGCCAGCCCGGCCAACCCGGCCATCCCCAGTTCCACTGGAATGTCGTTGTGGTCGTGGTAACCGTAGTTGTGGCAGTCGTTGTGGGCTTGGTAGTGGCTTTTGTAGTTGCCTTGGTTGTCGCTTTTGTTGTGGTTGTCGTTGCCTTTGTTGTGGTTGTTGTGGCTTTGGTGGTGGCTTTCGGGACATCCTGAAGCGCTGAGAAGTTATAATTGTATGACTTCACAGTGGATTCCACAGCCGAACCTGCAACTCCGAAAACAGTGCCGTTGAAGTTGCCTTTGCCTGAATTGTTGATGGTCTCGGGAAGGTTTACAATATTGCAGTTTGCTGCGTAGATCTTTATTTCTCTGAGATTCTGACAGCCTGCAAACGCCTCAAGACCGATACTGGTCACATAAACCGATAAAGTGACCGAACTGAGTGCAGTTCTCTGGAATGCATTGGATGAAATGGCGGTCACCGAATCGGGTATCGTAACAGATGTTAAGTTGGTGGCGTTGTAAAAAGCGGCCCTTCCAACGTTGGTGATACCGTTCTGAATGACGACATTTCTGATCTCGGACATATACTTTGACCATGGAACGACCGAAGCCGATTCCCAGTTGACCATATTGCCCGTGCCTGAGATCGTGAGTGTTCCGCTTCTGAGGGTCCATGACGCATTCTGACCGCATACCCCCGAGCTGTCAGCTGTAACTGTGTCATCGACGATTGAAGGCGGAGCAAACTCTGCTGCTGAAGCGGCAGGAAATACGGCTGTAGTGCCGCATATCGCTGCTGACATGAGCAAACACAAAAGAGATCCGGAGCGTTTCATATTTTTCAATGTGTTCAACACCTTTCGGGATTTTATTCTATTCCCGTATCCCCCTATAAAATATGATAACTGATAATACATAATAACATTATTTTCATATAAAATCAAGCATATTTTATGAATACAACGAAATTTCAACAAAAAGTTCAAAAAATATTTCCGCCCATTGCTTTATTTGTACAATTGGCAGATAGCAAATATGTACCAATTATGAACGAAAAATGTATGAGTTTAAATGCAGCACATTAAAGCAACAGTTTTATAACTATATATGTATAGTACGCATACTAAATGTACATCATAAGGTTGCTTTTTACTGCGGGATGGGGTATAATATAATAACAGTATTTTAAGAAACGGTGATAATATGCCAAGATTTTTTACCAATGAAATAAACGAGGACAACATAGTCCTGACAGGCAGCGATGCAAACCACATCGGACGTTCCCTCCGCATGAAAAAAGGCGAGGAGATCACGGTCTGCTGCAACGGCATCGACTACAACTGCACAATAGCCTCGATCACAGCCGATTCCGTGTACCTCGACCTCGTGGAGAAGCATCCCTGTGCGGCTGAACCGGACATCAATGTGACCCTGTTTCAGGCTGTGCCGAAGCTCGACAAGCTGGAGTACATCATCCAGAAAAGCGTGGAACTGGGCGTATCAAGGATAGTGCCCGTGCTGACGAGGAGATGCATCTCACGCCCAGATGAGAAGGATTTCGCTAAGAAGCTGCCCAGACTGAACAAGATCGCTGCCGAAGCCGCAAAGCAGTCGGGCAGGGGAATGATTCCCGAAGTTACGCCCGTTGTCAGCTTCAAACAGTCCCTTGCGATGATGGAAGAACTGGACCGCAATATCCTGCTTTACGAAGAACAGGGCGGGCGTTCCTTCGGCGAGGTGGATTTTGAAGGTGTAAAGTCCGCAGGCATTATAATAGGTAGCGAAGGCGGATTCGATCAGGAAGAGGCGGAAGCCATGGTTAACAGCGGCGCAGTAAGGGTATGGCTGGGAAAAAGGATACTTCGTTGTGAAACTGCACCAATAACCGCCTTATCAATTTTGATGTTTTTAACAAATAATATGTAAATAGTTGAAATTCGGAAAATTATATGGTATAATATAAAAAGATTATCGTAACCCGTTCGCAAGCGGTTCGGTAAGTAATTGGCAGTTCACTGAAAACCGTCCGTAATGGCGCTTTCTCGGAACATCCATATAAATTCTTGCGGAGAAAAGAGGAGTATAAAATGAACAAATTTTTAATCGCTATTCTTGCTGCAGGTGCAGCAGCTGCTGTTGGATACGTTGCAGCACAGGCTCTCAAGGATAAGGGTGCAGATTACGACGATGATGATTACGATGATTTCGACGACTTCGACGCAGATGATACTGACTTCGATGTCACAGAGGATACTGTGAAGGAAGCTGCTGAGGATATCAAGGATGCTGCTGAAGATGCAGTTGATGGTATCAAGGATAAGGCTGAGGACATCAAGGACGCAGCTGAAGACTTTGCAGATGATGTAAAGGATACTTTAGAAAAGTAATTTCTGATACTGTGGGGAGCTTTCAGCTCCCCTTTTTGTTGCGGTTTTAGCATACAGATATGCACGCTTCAACAAAACGCATAAACATTCGTGCATCTATACAAAACGCAAAAATAAGGCTTGACTTTTCTCTTACGCTTTGATATAATATAAAAGCTGTCTGACACGGACACGCAATGGTCAATCCGAGGCGTAGCTCAGTTTGGTAGAGTGCTTGCTTTGGGAGCAAGATGCCGCAGGTTCAAGTCCTGTCGCCTCGACCAAAAGCCTTTTCAAAAAACTTCAAAAAACTTGAAAAAATTTTGAAAAAGGTCTTGACAAATGAAAAGAAGTGTGATATAATAATTAAGCAATAAAGCGCTGGTGTAGCTCAGTTGGTAGAGCAGCTGATTTGTAATCAGCAGGTCGGGGGTTCGAGTCCGTCCACCAGCTCCATTATTTTGCTTAAATGAAGGTGTTACACTTCATATGGGAGAGTTCCCGAGTGGCCAAAGGGGGCAGACTGTAAATCTGTTGCTTTCATGCTTCGATGGTTCAAATCCATCCTCTCCCACCACTAAGCCCCGAGCAAAATCGGGGCTATTTTAATTTAAAGGGGTATTAATTATGTTTTGGACTAATCTTGTAAAAACTATTGCCAAGGTACTTCTGGTAGTAATGCTCATCGCTGTATTCATTGCATTCATCGGTGCAGTAAGGATCAGCGTTGTTTCCGGTCTCATTACTCTCGTTGGAGGATGCATCGGATCATTTGTTGCTGTTTCAGGCATCATGATGATCTGTGAGATCTCAGAGAATATCGCTGCTATCAAGAATCACCTGACAGGTACAAGTTCTAATACAACTGAGCCTATCAGCTTCAACAGCATCGCTCAGAATCTTGGTGTTAACCTTAATAATCAGAATAACACTGCTCAGTCTGCTGCTCCTGCACAGCCTGTCACACCTGTACAGCCTGCTGCTCCCGCACAGACAGAAGCTCCTGCGCAGGAAGAGTCAAAGCCTGTTGATCTCAGCAAATAATGATCCGGCGGCACCGCAGTGTGCCCTTTGAAAAAGTACCTTGCTTTCATGGCAAGGGCTTTTTTATGCCCGGAAAAAAAGAGGATTTGCATTAAAACTTATGCGAATCGTTAAATAAAGTATAGGAGATGAACTATATGCCCGCAGTAAGAACTACACCTTCTGTTGAAGCTTTTAAAAAATACTGGTGGAACAGAAAAGCTACGGTAAATAACCTTATCATGTGGATCGTGCTTATTGTTATTGATGTGCTGCTCATTGCTGTTGGTGCGATTACTCCGGGGGCAAGTTCAGATGATTTCCTGATGATATTCGTCATTCTGGGTATCATTTATATTATCAGGATGGTGAATACTCCGAAAAAGCTCTATGACAGGGTAATGAAGATATCTCCCGATCAGGTGGAGACCGTGGCTTTCGGAGATATCGGCTTCACTGTTGAACTAAGGGGCACTAATGTCATGGAACATAGGGAGATCCCCTATGTCCGTGTGACTTCAGCTCAGTATAAAGACGGCTGGTTCTATATCGTCGTCGATCAGATATACACCAATTTTTTCTGTACATCCGACTTCATCGAGGGTACTCCCGAGGAACTGCTGAATATTCTCAGCGCTAAAGTCGGAAACAGACTGACTGTAAAAATGTAAAGGCGGAATACAATATGAAAGAAGATAAGCGCTTCTATGAAGGATTTGAAGGTGAAAAGAAGTTCATCTTCTGTCTCTATGAAAAAGATACACCCATCGAAAAGCTGCATTTATGGGAAGGCTATTTTGACGATATACTTTCACTTATCCCTTATTCGGGCAAGAAGTGGGACGGCCTCGCTGAGTATTATCAGCTTGCCCTTGATTTCGATGACGAGCACTGGAAGGTGCCTTCATGCAGAAAGGCGCTGGAACAGCTTGAGGCTATAGACAGGCACAGGATGAAATATCCCCGCCGTTCCGACTGCTATGATGCAGTTGTGGAGCTTTTCCGCAAGGCTGTTGCTGAAAAGCTGGATGTTTATATAGATTGCGAATGAAAGTAACGGGATACGCCCGTTCATATAAAGAAGGATAAATATTAAAACTGAAAACGGATATGCAGCCGCTTGACCGTGCTGCCTCCGTTTATCGTGTTGGAGGAAAGAAAATATGATCAGAGAAGATTTAAGAAACATCGCCATCATCGCCCACGTTGACCACGGTAAAACTACCCTCGTTGACGAAATGCTCAAGCAGGGCGGTGTGTTCCGTGAGAATCAGGCTGTTGCCGAGAGAGTTATGGACTCAAACGACATCGAGCGTGAAAGAGGTATCACTATCCTTGCGAAGAATACTTCCGTAATGTACAACGACATCAAGATCAACATCATCGACACCCCCGGCCATGCTGATTTCGGCGGCGAGGTAGAGCGTGTACTGGAAATGGTTGACGGCGTTCTCCTGCTTGTTGACGCTGCTGAAGGCCCTATGCCGCAGACACGTTTCGTACTCTCCAAGGCACTGGAAATGGGTCACAAGATCATTGTTGTCGTAAACAAGATCGACCGTCCTGATGCTCGTCTCGACGAGATAGGCGATGAAGTTCTTGAGCTTCTCCTTGACCTTGATGCTAACGAGGAACAGCTTGAGTCTCCTCTGCTTTTCTGCTCAGGCAGAAGCGGTACAGCTTCACTCAGCCAGTACGAAGCAGGCACAGACTTAAAGCCCCTTTTCGATACTATCATCAACTACATAGAGCCTCCTAAGGGCGAGCCCGAGGAGCCGCTCCAGATGCTCATTTCCTCTATCGACTACAACGAATATGTGGGACGTATCGGTATCGGCCGTATCGTAAGAGGTAATATCAAGGTAAACCAGCAGGTTACTGTCTGTGATTACACAGGCTCAAAGAAGAACTATAACTCCAAGATAGTTTCACTTCTCCAGATACAGGGACTTAACCGTGTTCCCGTGCAGGAGGCTACAGTGGGCGATATCGTGTGGATATCAGGTATCGAAGGCATCACCATCGGCGATACTATCTGCGCTACAGATGCTCCCGAGCCGCTGCCATTCGTTAAGATAAGCGAACCTACAGTTGAAATGACTTTCTCTGTAAATGACAGCCCCTTCGCAGGCAAGGAAGGTAAATTCGTTACTTCCCGTCAGCTCCGTGAGAGACTCTTCAAGGAGCTCCTCAAGGACGTTTCTCTCCGTGTTGAGGAGACCGACAACACAGACGCATTCCGTGTTGCAGGCCGTGGTGAGATGCATCTCTCCATCCTTATCGAGAATATGCGCCGTGAGGGCTATGAGCTTTCAGTATCAACTCCCCGTGTACTGTTCAAGACAGGCGAAAACGGCGAGAGAACAGAGCCTATCGAGCGTCTCGTTATCGATGTTCCTGCTGACTGCGTTGGCTCAGTTATGGAGAAAATAGGCGCACGTAAGGGCGAAATGGTAGATATGCACCCACAGGGCACACGTACAAGAATCGAATTCCTCGTTCCTGCAAGAGGTCTTTTCGGCTACAAGAGCGAATTCCTTACCGATACTAAGGGCGAGGGCATCATGAGCCACGTATTCGACAGCTATCAGCCATACAAGGGCGATATCGAGCGCAGAAACACAGGTTCACTTGTTTCCTTCGAGACAGGCGAGGCTGTTACTTACGGTCTCTACAACGCTCAGGAAAGAGGTCAGCTCTTCATCACAGCAGGTACTCCTGTATATGAGGGCATGATAGTAGGTGCTTCACCTAAAGTCGAAGACCTCGTTGTTAACGTATGCAAGAAGAAGCACCTGACTAATACCCGTGCAAGCGGAAGCGATGACGCACTCCGCCTTGTGCCTCCGAGAGTTCTCAGCCTTGAGGACTGTCTGGAATTCCTTGCTGATGACGAGCTTCTCGAGGTAACTCCCGAATCTCTCCGTATCAGAAAGAGGATACTCAGCAATCAGCAGAGAGCTAAGATAAGAGGAAATGCTGCTAAGAATCAGTAAGATTCAGTTTTCAGTTATCAGAAAGCAGAAAGTAGAGGGCGATGCCTGCATCGCCCTGTTAATTGTAAAAATAATCATTGTGAAATGGTGTTTCATCCAGAGTAATTGGTGTATGTATCCTGTGATCAAATAATAATTGTAATAAGAAAAGAGGGATAAAAATGAATAACAATAATAATTTGCTGGAAGCAAATCAGTCGGCAGTTCCAGATAGCGCAAGAGTTGTGAAATCAGGTAAAACAATAAAAAATGAGCTGAATGATATCGTTAAAGAGCAACGTTCAAAGTTCAAGGAAACATCAAGAGTATACCAATTGGCCGCTTCAAAGATAGAAATAAAAAAATACTTAAACAACCTGACAGATGAGGAACTCATAGAGGTAAGGAGGAAAATTTTCCGCCCAAAGAGTTATAATGACGCCGGAAAATTGCTTATAGGTGTAGTGCTTGCTTCTATTGCTAAAGAATTTTTAGATTATTTTTTATTCCCCGAGAAGCATGAAGAGATCAATACAGGATCGTTATGGTTCAATATTATATTTTTTGGGGGATTCCTTTTTATAGGAGTATTGCTGTTAATAATTGCGTATTATAAGCAGCAGACGTTATTTGAATCATTCAATGATAATTTTGATGAATGTAAGCTTGAACTTATAGACGAGATACTCAAAGAAAGAGAAGAAGAATATATTTCTAAGCTTAATAATTCAAGTAACAGCACTTCAAATTCGCAGACACCATGAATGATGATTGAATAAGAATTTATCATTTCAACACAAAACCATCATGCCATTTGCAGTTTTGGGAGTTAAATTATGAAAAAGACATTATTGACATTATTGCTCGCTTCCGCAGTTGTTCTTACTGCGGGATGCAGCAAGGCGGAAGATGAGGTCCCGTCTCAGCCGTCAGAGGTACCGACCGAGACCGAAGAAGTCGTTACCGAGCCTGATTCATATGAGCCTCTTGCTACAGTAAGAGAACGAAATATCGAGGAAGCAGGCGATTTCGACTACGAGATATACGAGGGCAGGACCATCATCACCAAGTATAACGGAAAGGCTTCAAACGTCGAGATACCTGCCGAGGTCGAGGGAGTTCCCGTCTGCGAGATAGGCTTCTACTGTTTTGAGGCTAATTATCAGCTGGAGTCAGTTACCCTTCCCGAAAGCGTTGATATAATCGGCGAGGGCGCTTTCATGGACTGCGGCTCGCTTTCACAGATAAATATCCCCGCAAACCTTAAAGAAGTTCAGAGAGGCGCTTTCGTCGGATGTGTCAGCATTCCCGAAATGACGCTTCCTGCTACAGTTACCCGTGTTCAGGAGGAAGCATTCACAGCCTGCGAGGGAATGACCTCACTGACTATCATGAATCCCGACCTTGCTTATGAGAACTGGGGACTTGAAGACCTCCCGAATCTGATAGTTTACGCTCCCGAGGGTTCTTCAGCAGCTGCATGGGCTTCTGCTATGGGCAAGCTGGGATAAAGGAGAATGATGATGAACAAGATGAAATTAACTGCATTGCTGCTGGCTGCGGCAATGGGCTGCGGTGTATTTACTGCCTGCGGCAGCAAAAAGAATAACAGCTCCTCTTCAGAGGTTTCATCCGATTCAGAAGCGGAAACAGAAGCTTTTGATACCGAAAGCTATAAAGATAGCATCATGAAGGATATCGAAAAGGCCGAAGCTTCAGATGAACCCCTTGAACTGGGCAGTATAGGCGAGGTCGTTACTCCCGATGAAAAGGACGATGACGGCGACCTTGGTGAGTACCGTGTCAGCGACAGCGGTACGAAGCTTTACTTCAACAGCGAGGATTTCCCCGATGCGCTCATGCTCACACTTGAGCAGTATTTCAATTCCTTTGCAAATAATGATTATACCGCTTACAGCCGCTGTGCTTATCCCGATTATGTCGAAAAGATGGAAGCTTACCTTCAGAAAGAGCATGGCTATGATATGAAGACTTCCTTTGCTGCACAGTGTACTAACCTTGCTAACAATATGAACGGCAAGTTCAAGGTTACACGTATCAAAATGGATGTGCCTGCGCAGTACGATGAGACAAAGGATAATCTGGTGGGCTATTTCGAGAATTTCACCGATATCCTCGGCGAGGACTATTATGAGAATCTTCTCAAGGAAGTTGACAAGGTATATGATGGAGAATTCTACGTAATGGCTGAGGGACAAAGCGGAACGGAATCTTTGCTCATCAGTGCTTATGAGATTGTATTTGTTGAAAAAGACGGAAGATATTATGTTTTCGGTTGATAAAGGAGCATGGATATGAAAGCTATTTTAAAGAAAACAGCCGCTGTTGTAACAGCCGCAGCTATGATGACAGTATCAGCTGCCTGCAGCAGCAAGAAAGAAGAAAGCAGCAGTTTATCAAATATGGTTGGAAACGGTCCTTCTGACAGCCTCGTAATGGATGAGGACAATATGCCTTACGGCGCAACTATGACTTCACTTAAAAATTCCAACAACGATAAGGTAAAGATAGATATCGACTTTGACCCGAGATACTTCGAGCAGGATGGCACTGATTACCCTGAGATATATCTGCTGACAGAGTATATCGAAGCTATGCAGAATCGTGACAGCGAAAAGCTGGAAAAGTTATTCTATAAGCCTTACCTTGATTTCTCGGTTCAGAGAAGCAGCTTCAGCGATACCGCTGATTATCTTGAAAAATATGTCGATAACCTTGAAAACAGAGCAAAAAGCGAGATAGAATTTACCTATATCGTTGTTGATACCTGCCTCAATGAAAACGAAAGCGAGAATCTTACCGATTTTGAATTCGTCGATCAGAAGATAAATGAGCTTTCCGGCGAACAGCTTACGGATAAGGTCAAGAGCCGTAAGCTTGTTTACATGGATATCGCATTCAAGGATTCACAGGGCAATACCTACATGATAAATGATACCCTTGGCAGCGACCTTTCAGTTTACATTTATAATATTGACGGAACTTATTACCTGCTTTGATTGCATAAAGAAAAAGACGTAACACATAACTGCTGTACTCATATTGCAACTTTATACGCATTTATCGGGGAAAACCTTTCTGAGGAAAGGTTCTTCCCCGAACCCCTTTCCAAAGACTTTTAATAGAATTTTGCCCCTGATAGGGCGCTCCACGATAAATGTGAAAAACAGAAGTAATTCTG
>Ga0129307_1002118_pt1 | contig 17334 bp, 15 predicted proteins | sample P1105metagenome_FD_94437 | JGI IMG/M metagenome (GOLD analysis project Ga0129307, IMG submission 94437) | Capybara group fecal microbial communities from Wisconsin, USA - P1105 metagenome | ecosystem: Host-associated > Mammals > Digestive system > Large intestine > Fecal | place: USA: Wisconsin... | reverse complement strand
GGATCAGAAACATGGCGATGTTCATCTTGTTGAAAATATGGACAAGTCCAACGTTGTGCACAAGTTCAACAAGTATGGCTCGATGCTGTTGCCTGCCGAAATCGAAAGCGATAATTGGACGGTGCGTACAAATCCGGATTCCAGCTTTGTACTCGATTCTCTCGTCGTGATGCGTGACGGCAAGAAGGAATCTGTTCTCCATGAAGGCGACCATCTCCCGACGAACATGGAGAAGGTCGTGATGAAGGCTTACTTCGGCAAGGCGAACAAGACCCCGATCGAAATTGTTGATAAGAACTTCGCACAGAGCGGTAATGCCGTCCGCGTGGGCTTCAAGACAAGCGAATTCGAAGTGACTCGTGCAGTCTCTGGCAGGGTGCGTATTACGGATGAAAAGGGCGTTTTGGTGCTCGACTCCTTGCTTGGCGACTCTGTCGTATCCGCATTTGCCGATGAGGTCATTATGCGCGTGAACAAGCCGGGCACGTACAAGATGCTCCTCACGTTCAGTGACCGTAAGGAATCCGCTGAATATGGCAAGCAGTTTACTGTGAACGCTCAGGTAGCCTCGTTTGCCGCCGAAAGCTGGCGTATGATTTCCCTAGCTCCAGTGGATACCGGCGCTATTGTCTGGAACGACAGTAATCACTTCTACTGGTGGGACGATTCTTACTGCGGTGAATTCTGGCAGTACAAGACGTTTAACCGGGGCGATGAAATTGTCGGTACTCGCGGTGTCTGGTACAGCTCTCGGAGCGGCACTCCGCTCGTAATCCGTGATGATATCGAGGATGACGGAGAGGATGTCGTATGGGAACTCGACAGCATCGGCTCCGGCTGGAACCTCGTGGCGAACCCGCATGGCTGGCGCGTGAATTTGTTCAGCTTGAGCGGAAACGGTCGTAAGGACGTTGACGAAAATACCGATATCTCGTTCTGGCGCTACAACGCGGAAACTAGCGATTACGAGGAAATCGACGGGGTCGTCGAAACGACGATTGAACCTTACGAAGCCGTGTGGGCAAAGGTCTCGAAGAAGTCTCAGTGGACTGTATCTGCCAAGCCGATCTTCACGTTCTCCAGCGCTGCTGACGAGGGCAAGGGCGTGCTCTCGAAGCGTACGCTTGCGAAGGCCTCGACGAAGGATCGCTGGACGTTGCAGGCTGTGCTCGAAGACAACAACGGTCATCGCGACTCCTGGAACATCTTGGGTGTCAGCAACAATCCGTTTGTTGCCGAAGAACCGCCGGCAAGCTTTGGCGACCATGTGAACCTCTCGATTGTCGAGGGCAAGCACGGTCTCGCGAAGTCCATCAAGGATGCCGATTCCGAAAAGGAATGGACGCTTGCCCTCTCTGCAACGGGCAGCCGCGCTGGCTACCTCTCGTTTGCCGGCATCAAGGACATCAATGCCTTCGGCTACCACGTGTATGTGACTGTCGATGGCACGACGACCGAGATGAAGGAAGGAACTCCGTTGCAGGTGTCGCTGAGCTCCAAGCCGAAGAACGCTACGGTGCGTGTCGAACGTGGCACAATCGCAGTCGCTCAGAAGTCCGGCTTGAAGGGCCTCCGCTCCGCAAAGCTTGGCAACCAGCTGCAAGTCTCGTTCGAAGTTCCTGACGAACTCGTTGACGAAAGCACGAGAGTTGAACTCCTGACGGCTAAGGGTGGCGTTATCGCGACAGCATCGGCAAAGTCCGTGTTCGGAACGAACAAGGTCGCTATGGACGTGCCGAAGAACGGCGTGTATATCCTCCGCGTCCGCGTGGGTTCCGCCCAGCTGACCCGCCAGATTCTGGTGAAGTAATTTTAGAGCGAGAAGCATAAGCTAATACAAAGGGGCCGCAAGGCCCCTTTTTCAATATCCGGCAAGATTTGTCGAGCTCCCGCCTTTTACTATCTTTTCTTTTAGAGGTTTTATTATGAAATTTTTTGTGACAGGTGTGGGTGGCCAGTTGGGCCATGATGTAATGAATGAACTTGCAAAGCGCGGTTATACAGGTGTGGGTTCGGATATGGCTCCATCTTATAGCGGTGTTGCCGATGGTAGCGCAGTGACAACGATGCCTTATGTATCTCTTGACATTACGGATCCAGTGGCTGTCGAAAAAGTGATTTCCGAAGTGAATCCGGATGCTGTGATTCACTGTGCTGCATGGACTGCGGTCGATATGGCCGAAGATGATGCGAATGTTTCGAAGGTTCGTGCGGTGAATGCCGGTGGTACGCAGAATATCGCAAACGCATGCAAAAAGCTTGGCTGCAAGATGACCTACATCAGTACGGATTACGTATTCGATGGTCAGGGAACCTCTCCGTGGAAACCGGACTGCAAGGATTACAAACCCTTGAACGTTTATGGCCAAACGAAGCTTGAAGGTGAACTTGCCGTTGCCAATACGCTCGAAAAGTATTTTATTGTCCGTATTGCTTGGGTGTTCGGCCTTAATGGCAAGAATTTCATCAAGACGATGCTGAAAGTGGGTGAGTCTCACGATACCGTCCGCGTCGTTTATGATCAAATTGGCACGCCGACTTACACGCTTGATTTGTCTCGATTGCTCGTTGATATGAACGAGACTGAAAAGTATGGTTACTACCATGCGACGAACGAAGGCGGATTCATCAGCTGGTACGACTTTACCAAGGAAATTTATAAGCAAGCTGGCCTCCCGACGAAGGTTTTGCCGGTGACAACTGCGGAGTATGGACTTTCTAAGGCTGCACGCCCGTTCAACAGCCGCCTCGACAAGAGTAAACTTGTGGAAGCCGGATTCAAGCCGCTCCCGACATGGCAAGACGCTCTTGCTCGTTACTTAAAGGAAATCGGCGTAGTCGTGTAAGGTCTGTAGGGCTATAATCCCCAACAGTTCCCGATTTGCTTCAAATTCTTTTTTATATTGTATGATGATGAAAAAGAATTTTTTGCTCTTGGGGCTTTGTGCCCTTTCGCTTTTTGCATGTTATAGTCCCGACCCATTTGAGGCCGAGTATTCGGATGATAATTCCAAATCCGATAACAGTTCTGAAATGGGACAAATTTTCTCTATAAACAAGGGGGAGCAAACTTGCAACCCTTCTGTTTCGCAAGATACGGTGAATTTCCCGGCATCAATGCTGTGGCTCAATTTTAGCGAACTTAGAACCAAAACGTCGGATTCAGGTTATGATACGAACTATGTTCGCCAGCACGATCGTTTGACGGTCTCGGATACGGCAAACAACGTGAAGTGGTTCTTGATGCGCGATACCTCTAAAGGTGAATGCCAATACCAGGACCCGGAATGGAGTACGCATCCTGATTACATTGTTTCGTTACGTGGTCGCGCTCCCAATGGCAGTACAGGTTGTCCTGATGTCTTGGATTTCGGCATTTTTGCTGTTCGCACGTCGGATAAGGCTAAGTTCTTTTTCTATGAAAAAAACATCATAGAAGAGGCGACTCCGCATTTGTGGGTGGATCCTTCGGCAAAGGCTGAAAAGGATGGCGACGTTTCGACGGTCAAGGGCTTTTTCGGTACGGATAAAGTGCGCCTTACGTATGTTGATGGAGATACAAAGGTCAAGCAGCATATTGTTTTTGTCGATTATGCAAATGGTGGTAAATCCAAGGCTGTTTCGTTGAAGAAACCGTCCGATCGTAGCGATTGGGGAATTGATAGTCCGTTGATTTCGCCGGATGGAAAGTTTGTAGTCTATCAGATGAAGCTGAATGAGCAGACCTGGGAATCTTATATCCAGGAACTGACTAAGGATGCCAAGCCGGTCAAGGTTCCTCGTACAAAGGATATGATGTCGGAGCCTGCGCAACCGCATTGGTTTAATGTTGGTGCTCGCCTGTTTGTACTTTGGACGGAACTTCCGCAAGGTGCGTCCATATTCAATACGAATGTGCTGACTGAAAAGTCTGTTCAAGATGGTTCCGTGGGGCGGACCGTAATGCGTGAAATCCGTGTGACGGCCGGTGTCCCGAAAGACCTTGCTGTAGAGTGGGTTGGGGAAAATCGTGAAATTGCTTCCGTGCCTATGACTGGCGGACGTTCTCCTGATGGAAAGTTCTTGTCAACGGGCTACAAATACGCATATATGCTTAAGCTTCCGTGAGGTTCGGCATGAAAAAGAATTTTTTGATTGAATGTAGTTCTGTTGCCGCACTTGTTGCTGTTGCTTTTTATGCGGGTTTTAATTCTCCTGTGACGCCTTCGACTCCGTGGGAGTCTATTGGAGGTTGCGGTGCAGGCGGTTCCGGTGGCGGTTCTGGCGATGGCATCAAGTGGATTGGTCAGGGCGTTTCTGGCGGTTATTTAGAAGCGGAAGTCTTCTCGAAGTACAACGTGGGGCAGAATTTCTCGGCGTTCTCGGTGACTCCGCATTTTTCGATCAAGCCTACGTGGGATACGAAGGTGGGTGTGTCGATTCCGCTCATGAGTCATCGCGGCGAAGTGCAGTATCGCAGTAATCAACCACCGGTGGATCGCAGTACGGGCGGCCTTGGGGATATTTCGTTTGATTTTAGCAAGACGATTGGCAGTGGCGGTGCCGCCTCGCTTTCGGCTTCGCTCACGATTCCGACGGGGCAGTACGACATCAAGCGCGGAACGGATGCCTCGAAGGAATTCTTGCCGAGCAGTTTCCAAAAAGGTAGCGGCCTTTATTCGCTTACGCTTGGCTGGGACTACAGCCGTGATACTGATAAAGGAATTTGGCTTTACAGCTTGAGTTACACGCATCCGTTTGCGATGCACTTGTTCTCGGGCGAAAATGAATTTAACGACAGTTATTGGAAAGATATCAAGAACAAGAGTGGAGACCGTTTCAAGTACCGCTTTAAACCGTATGGCGAGAACGATCTTGGCGCATATACTCCGCCTTCTATTGGTGGCTCTATTGCTTACGGATACCGTGGACGTTCTGGCATTGTGCAGTCTTTCGGCTTGAACTTCTCTGTGCCGCTGGGCGTGGCGTGGATATCCTCTGAAACAGAAGGTAGCTACAACCCGAGACCGGACCCGGATCATCAGGCGTGGTCGTTGTCGCTTGTGTATGGCATTGAATTTTCGAATCCGGATTTCCCGGTGTTCCTAGCGTTCTCGCTCCCGATTCATGACAAGGCGGGCGGAGCCGATAGCAAGAACGAGTATAGCGAAAAGCCGATGAAAGAATGGAATGCTCCCGACTGGAGCGATATCGGCCAGCAGTGGACCATCGCCGTCGGCGTGAAGGGAAGTTTCTTTTAGTTAGACGATAGACCGCTTCGCTTATAGACGAAAGATTTTAGAATCGCGGCTTTGCCGCTTCATTATATGCACGAAGTGCCATTATTTTTCTTTCGTCTTTCGTCTGTAGCCCGCGAATGCGGGCGTTCTTTCGTCTAAGCTTTAGGGAGCGTCGCGACCGAGCTCAAGCCTCATAGCTCAAAGGGCGCCTTTGGTGCCCGACCCCATACCTCTACGCTCTTGGGTGCGTTTTCTTGAATGCTTCTCGCAGGCGTTCGGCGTTGACGTGCGTATAGACTTGCGTGGTCGAGATGTTCGAATGTCCTAGCATTTCCTTGACGCTCATGATTTCGGCGCCGTTTTCGAGCAGATGCGTGGCGAAGCTGTGACGCAGTACGTGCGGGCTTGCTTTGCCCTCCCAGCCGATTTCGCGGAGCAAGTCGTGGATGTCGTTTCGCAATGTTCGCAGTCCAAACGGCTTGCCGTCTTCGCTTAAGAATACGAGGCCGGTCGCTGTGGGCGTATGACCCGCTTGCAACTGCATTTGTTTGTAATTTGCGATGCGGCTGATAAAGCTTTCTGTAATCGGGACGATGCGTTCTTTGTTGCCTTTGCCGAGGACGCGGACAAGCTTTGCGCTTGTGTCTATGCGGTCCCAGGTGAGGTTCTGGCATTCCGAGATGCGCAGCCCCGAGCCGTAAATCAGTTCTAGCAAAAGACGTGCGCGGACTTGCGGCAATGTCGGGTCTTCGGTCTCTTCGAGTTCGTCGAGTTTGCTTTCGGCGAGGTCCTTTTGCCCGAGGACGTTGACGAGTCGCTTGGGGCGTTTGGGCATGGGGACTGCTTCGGCGGGATTCTTGTCGAGAATCTTGGAGCGGACGAGGTATTTGCCGAAGCTCTTGAGAGCGGCGAGGTGTTCGCAGATGCTTGTAGGGGCTAGCTTTTGCTTAATCTTTAAATCCCACACAAAAGCCTTGATGTTCATTTCGGAGAAAGCATCCAGTGTTGCTGAATTCTGCGAGGTTCCGTTTGTCTGGGATTGCGATGTTTTTGACGTACTGCTAGAGTGCTTTCCGTTCCCGGTCAGCGACACGCAATACTTTTCAAGCGATTTCCGGTATGTGATGACCGTTTTTTCGGAATACCTTCGCTGAACTTGCAGGTATATCAAGAAATTTTGGATGTATTCGTCTAAAAGCATTGTCTTTTACTGTTCCCGTGGAGAAAAATAAACATTTTTCTGAATGAAAAACAGCTCAAATGGACGCTGTTAGCGAAAATCGAGGACGGAAAGGGCGGAAAATGCCAAATTATGCTACTAAATTGGATTTTTCCAGGGGCTTGGTATCACATTTTTATTATAAATTAAATGAAAAATAGGGGCTTGCGTCAAAATCATGTTGAAAAATGCTACCAAGTATCTCAAAGAAGTGGATTTGGTAGCATCAAATTCCTTGGTAATGCCATTTTTATTTCGTATAAAGTTGAAAAAATGCTACTAAACGAAAGAAAATGGTCGATTTGGTAGCATTTTTGGGTAAAAATAAGCCTAAGGGCTCGCAAATTCTAGGTCTTCGACGTTTTTGGGCGAAATACGTTTGCTTTTGGGAGTTTGCCGAGAGAAAAAAATCTATCTTAGTGGTCGCCAAATGTCTTTTTTGAAAAAAAATATATCTCTGCGGATTTTTTTCGTTGCTTCTGCGTTTGCGACGGCGGCTTATGCTGCTGACCGCGTTGTGGGGGCGAATGCGACTCTTGATACTGAACCGGGGGCGCGTTCTGCGGCTTTGGGGTCGGCTACTTTAGCGGTTGAAGGCGATTATCTGGGACTTTCGACGAACGCGTACCAGCTTTCGCAAGCGAAGTACATGTGGGCTTCGTTCTCGCATACGGCGTATTTCGAAGATTCCAAGTACGATTATGCGTCGATGGTTGTTCCGCTTTTTAACAACCAGGGTCTTGGCGTTTCGTTCGCCAGGTTCGGCGCTGACGATATTCCTTACATCAAGGATGGCGAACCGCTGCCTGAGGGGTCCAACTACAATACGCTTTCTATTGCGGATTGGGTGTTCTCCGTGGCGTGGGGCCGTCGCATTATAGACCGTTTGGACTTGGGTCTTGCGTTCCATGTGCTGTATCGCGACATGGACCAGAGCGGTTGGGGCTTCCGTGGCGATGCGAGTGCACGTTATCAGATCAAGGATGACTTTTACGTGGCGGGCCTTTTGAAAGGCTGGACCTCGTCTGCTGCATCTTGGGAATCTGGCGAATTTGAATATTCTTCCCCTGAGTTTTACCTTGCTTTGAGCTATGGACTGCCTGTGGCGTACCTCTATGGCAAGTTCAATTTCTACTGGCAGAGTGCGGGACTATTCCATCACGATTACAGAGATTTGGATTTTGATGAAGATACGCATGGTGGCGAACGCATTTGGGAAGATCCTATAGATTGGCTGTCCGGCGGTCGTGGTGGTGTCGAGTTTGCGTTTGACTTTGGACTCAAGTTGCGAGTCGGCCTGAGCAGTTTCACGACGTTCAAGAGTGTGACGGCGGGTGCCGGTCTTACGATTATGAATTTCCTCGTCGTGGATTATGCGTTTGAATCACATCCGGTGTTCTCTCCGGTACATCGCGTGAGCATTAGCTTTAGCCCGTACCTCTTTGGCCATAAGCCGAGAGAAAAAAGCCACTTGAGCAAGACCGCAGCATCGAAGAAACTTGTGACGGAGGACACAGAGGAATACCCGGTTGAAGAACCTGTGGAAACGGTAGAGACTGTGTCCGTGCCTGTGGCGGCTCCGCAAACGGAACAGGCTGTCGGAACGGATTCAACGACTGCTCCCGCAAATTCTGCGGCTCCAGAGGCAGCGACATCGCCTGAGGTTCCGACTGTGACTGAACCCGCGAGTGCAACACCTGCGGCGACGGAGTCTTCTGCAAGTGTTCCGGCTTCGGCCTCGTCTGCAACTCCAAACGTGCCAACAGCTCCTGCCGAAAAGAGTGCAACTCCGGCAGCTCCTGTAACGGCTCCGTCAGTAACGACTCTGCCGCCTGCAAAGCCGATTATCGAAATCGACGACGAAATATTGGAATAGAAAATAGGTATTAGGTTACAGGTAACAGGTTGTAGGAAAAAAGGTGGCGTAGCCACGATTATTTAAACCTAACACCTAATACCTGACCCCTAAAACCTAAATCCTAACCACCAATCACTAATCTTTCGTCTATCGTCTTTCGTCTATCGTCTAAACACCTATTTGAACCAAAAAATTTCATTTTTTTCAGTATATTGCTCGAACAATAGCTTATATTTGTTTACATGACGCAGATATATACAAAAAATGTAGGCTTGTTCCTCGTTCTCCCGGCTCCACTCAACCCGATAGGAGCTTTTGATGCGGAAAGATTCAAGTCGAATTTCCGTACCATCATGGGCTATGACACGGGTTTTAGGTTTGTTGCTGTAGATTTGTCAGGCCTTGATTTTGTTTATAGTGACGCCTACAATGCCTTTATGCAATGCCATCAGGAACTGGCTAGCAAGAACGGCGCGTTTGCGGTTCTTGCCGATAGGGAATCTCTATCGAATAGTTTAAAGAAGGTGGGGCTCGAACGCTTTATTCGAATCTTCATGAGCGAAACGGATATGGCGGCGTTTACGCCGATTGAATCGCCCAAAGAAACGGCTCCGGCAAGTACTAATCCGGCGGCAGCGAATCCTCCAAAGAAAGATCCTCCGACGGCTCGCGTCGCTGTCGTGGAACAGATTGATCCGTCTGTTTACGAAAAGCCTGTTGAAAAACCGGCTCCGGTGGAACCGAGAGTCTTGGACAAAAACCCGCTTGAAGATGAAGAACCGTCTTCGAAGAGTACTGCCTTTGTCGTCATCGTTCTTTTGTTGATTGCGATTGCAGCCGCTGCCTATTATCTCATGTAGTCGATGCCCGTAGAATTTCCGACAGAAATCCAACGAAAAAAAAGAAAAAATAACTTACAGCACAAGTTCCCGTTAGTAAGGATTGTATTCTTTTTCATTCTGATTGTTGTGGCTTATTCAAATGGCTGGATCCGCATGCTTGTGGATAAGCTCCCGTTACCTGGAAACGAAGAACCCGCTCCCACGTTTGTCGAAGAGTGGATTGAAGGTTGTACGTCTTACGACGGGACTCCGTTTGAACTCAAGGATGGCTACGCCCAGTGCTCGTGGGCGATGAACGATTCGCTTGTTCTCCCGAATACGTTTTTGCGTTATGTGGGTGGTTTAGCTTCGGAAGGCGCGAAAATCCATTGGGTCGCTCCCAAGAAGGATTTTGGCGAGGCTCTTCTCGTGGTTGTGGAAGATACGACGCGTAGCGTTTATTTGCACATGTCGCGTGAGGATTCTTCGAGGGTCTGGATTTCTAGCAAGACCGGTTGCCTTTTCCCGGGGCCGTGTCCGCATGTTCCGCTCGGTTGGTCTGCGCTTTCCATTGTCGATAACTTTGACTTCGAAGGTTTAGAACAACTGCTTTCTGCTGATGTCTTTAGGGGATTGGGCGAGGCTCCGATTTACCCTGTGCTTCCGGGTATTGTGCTGGAAGCCGGTCGCGATTCTTTGGGCATGTTCGTGGAACTCAATCACGGAAACGGCATTACTTCGCGCATGTTCGGCATTGGCTCGTGGAAAATGGCTCCTACTGTCGGGAAAATGCTTAGCGTCAAGGATGCGGTGGGGCGCCTCTCGCCGCAGGACAGCGCTTCGTTCTTCTTGACTTTGCGTCAAAACGGGTTGTTTGTACGCTGGAAGGATTTTTACAAATTGACGCACCCGGTGGATTCCGCTCAAATTGCTATATTCAAGAAGCATCTGCCTTTTTGAGTGAGTCTGTATGAAGCGTAAAACCGCAATTTTTTTATTCTCCATTTTTCTGTTCCCTTTGATGGTATTTTTCGTCGGCTGTACGCATGACGGCGATGGTCCGCTTGATGTGATGCCAGGTGGTGAAACGGTGGAAGGTAATGGATTTTTTTTGGGAGCTACGCTAGATTCTGGAAAATCCCTCCATTTGATTTCGGACACGCTTTATATCACGCTTTCGAAAATTTGGTCGTTTTCGAATTGTTCGCTCACGTCTATTGACTTGGATGAAAATTACGAGAATTCGCAACTTGTAATTTATCCGAAAGTAAACATCAAGGTGAATGCGGATGATTGTCCGGCCCCGATGTACCGCCCGGATACGACATTCAAGATGGTGCTTCCTGATGATGTACCTTCGGAACTGACGGATATTGTGGTCAAGAATGATAGGGATTCGCTGATAACATCTATCAAGCTTCGCCGTGGAAAGATTGTCACGGATACGTTCTACATTTTTGTGGATTCCGCTTTTGCGGTCATGGATTCGCTCCCGTTGCGAACAAAAGAGTCTCCTTCGGTTTTGCGGGTGCTGGATTCGATTACGCCGCAGAAGTTTTATTGGCGGACGCTCCGTGCGAATTGTACGAGGCGCGTGGATAAATGCGGCGATGTTGTTGCTGATACGCTTTATCCGAGCCGTTGGAACGTTGACGATACGGTGCTTGTCCCGGTGCATTATGCTTGTGCTTCGGCGGATTCTTTGTATTGCCTTAAAGATAAGTGGGAATATGATTCAACGGCACTTGGCAAGGTGAAAGTACGATTGGATACGGTTTGGCATACGAATTTGTACTATATCGAAAAAATTCCCAAGTGCGGATGGGTGGAAACATTCAGATATTCCGGTTTTGTATTTGGCGAAAAGATGTCATTCTTACGTTCGATGTTCGTGCCGGACGAAAATGAAATCTCTTGCGGGCCTTCGACGAGGATGGATTATTTTGTCTATAACCTTTCGTCGAATTTCCTTGTGCTTGAAAACGAAGAGGAAGAGGATGACGCAAAGTTTGTAGATAGTTTGTTTGCTGTTTGGAAAACTGCGACGGTTGCTCGTGATACCGTTGCGATTGATACGGTCGTGCAAGATTCTGTTGCCCGCGATACTGTTAAAGTCGATTCGCTTCATGATGATAAGAAGGGTTCGAAATGATTGAATATTCCTTTGCTGCTGAAATTCCCGAAGAAGATAAACCTGTAATTTTAGAAAGTCGCATTTACAAGCAATGGCTAGAAGCCTCCGAGAAAAAGTTCAAGATTGCGAAAGTGCATTTTGCCTCGGTCGATTACTTTAGCAAACGCCACGAACCGCTGTTCATCAAGTTGAATGCGACGGCGTTTTTGCCGGATGGCAAGCCGGTGCACGGGATTGTGCTTGTGCGTGGGCATGCCGTGGGCGTGCTTGTCGTGCTCCATTGCGAAGGCAAGCGTTACCTGCTCTTGGTGCGTCAACCGCGTTTTGCTATTTCTGAAACCGCGTCGCTTGAAATCCCGGCGGGGATTCTCGACTGGTCGGGCGATTTCCGCAAGGTGGCACTTTCGGAACTTGAAGAAGAAGCGCAGATCAAGGCGGATGATTCTGAACTTATCGACTTGATGGACTTTTGGTACAAGGGCGCAAGCGAAGGCTTTGCCGGGAGCTGCGGGCTTTTGGACGAACGCATCCGCCTTTATGCGATTGAACGCAACGTGACTCGCGAAGAACTCGAAGCGATGGATGGCAAAAACCAAACGTACACCGACGAAAACGAATGGATCCGCACGGAAGTGCTGCCCTACGAAGAAGCCGCACACCAGTTCATCGACGGAAAGAATTTGATTGCACTTTTCCTGTACGAACGCTGGCTAGATGCTAGACGAGAGAACGTCCGCTAGCTTGCCGATGTGTGCCGGGGTGCTTTTGCATTGTAAATAACCGATGCCGGAACTGAGTCCGGTATGACAATGTAAGAAAAGACGTTTGTAATGAGTCTCATCCTGGCCTGAGCCTGTCCCGCACTAGTTGCGGGATGCCGGGGTCAGTTTTCCACATAATACAACTGATGCCGGTATAAAACCGGCATGACGTTATTCTCAACAGGCAGTCTATTTGATAGCAAGCATCGCAGAAATCAAATCATCAGAAACATTGTGCGAACGAAGGAATTCTACCCGACGATTGTTCGTCGCCTCATTTTTGGAGCGTTCCTCAGCTTTGCCCTTCGCTGCACCAGCGGCATACCCATTCGCTTCGCCCTTGAGGTAGGCTTCTGCTTCGATAGCTTCGCGTACATGCTTGTCGTCAAACATTTTGTCCTCCATGGCTTGCAACAGTTCGGGACTCACGCGACTTACGCGCAAGCGGTTACGTGCGTTACTTAAAATCGGGTCTTCGGATTCGGGAACTTCAAGCGGCCCCTGCGACAGAAGCTTCAGCCAATAGTCTTCACGTGAGCCAATTTTCTTACGCAACTCAATAAAGTTCGGCAAATCAACAATAATATACTTATTTTTCGTGTAAATCGGTTCAGCCTTTTTATCCGCAGTACTGTTCTTAACCTCGTCCTCGCTATAGAGCATCCAGACATCTTTGAAAATATCCTCCGACTTGAGGATGGAAAAATAGCAGAGCCAAATGGAGACCGTTTCGGGGAGTTCGTAAAAATGAACCTTGCGTTGTTTTTCGTCCAACGACTTGAAATACTCCGAACGGTTGTAATCGTGCTTGCCGCGAATGGTCAGATAGGAGTTGTAAAGCTGAAGGCGGTCGAGAAAAAACGGATGGTTCCAATTCTGCATCTCCACGTTAAAGAAGCGGTTGTCCTTGGTGGACACCCAAACGTCGAGGCGGGCTGGGTCGTCCTCCGGCATGAAAATATCGATAGGTTTCTCGAATTCGTAGCTGAGGTCAGTGATTTCATGGTCGTAGTCGAGTCCGAGCAGACAATTGAGCATGTCGCGGATGGTGTCTTTGTCATCCATCAGCACACGGAAAGTTTCCGCATAGTACGGAAGCAAAAATTTTTCGCCCTGAGCGTCTTCTACGATGTAGTAAGGTTTTTTGGATTGCGTGTTTTTTTCAGTCATTTTATTCCTTTAGGGGATGCTTTGGCCTGCCCCTATTGTATTAACACGCTTGAACGAGGATTTAGGACTGAAATTTCACCCGTAATTTGTGTAAAATTTTATTATCAGTAAAAAGTGCTCTTGGTTGTTATATTGTCACCCCGGACTTGTTCTGGGGTCAGCTTTTAAACCTATTTCCTTTATTATATTTCGTTACAAGAAAAAAGGTTTGGAAGGCTATATGAATCGTTTATCTCTTGTCTTGATGTATTCAGTTGCTCTTATGTTTGCCGCCTGCGGAGATGATAGTAGTTCTGCTACGCGTCCTTCTGATGAATCGTCGTCCAGTGTCGCTCTATCTTCGTCATCATCTTCGTCTGTCATTTCTGATGTGACCGGGAACCTCCTAAAGGACGCTCGCGACGGTCAAACTTATAGAATTGTAACCATAGGTTCCCAGACGTGGATGGCGGAAAACCTGAACTATGCTTACACTGGCGTTCCCTTCAATGGTAAAGGCTTCACCTCCGATTCCTCTAGCTGGTGTTATGACAACAAAGATTTCAACTGCGCCAAGTATGGTCGTCTTTACGCATGGGCTACTGCGACAACGATTTGTCCCGAGGGTTGGCACCTGCCGGATACAACGGAATGGAATACTCTTATCACGGCTGTCGGTGGTCAATCTACGGCGGGCATGAAGCTTAAATCTACTAGCGGTTGGAACGGTAGCGGCAACGGCACTGATGATTACTCGTTCTCGGCGTTGCCTGCTGGCCTCAGGAGCTACAATGGGAGTTACTACTACGAGGGCAACTACGCGTACTTCTGGAGTTCTACAGAGTACGATAACTTCAGCGCGTTCAACATGAGCTTGGGCTACAGCGGCGACGATGCGTACCTGGACGACAACAACAAGTACGTCGGGTATTCAGTTCGTTGCGTAAAAGACTAGCCAAATGCATTCTTCTCTCGTCTCTCTACTAACCTCTAATGAACAATGACAAAAAAAGCTGATTTTTGTGCATAAAACGATTGTTTTTTGCTTTTTCAATTCTGTTTGTGCTTGCCGCGAACGCTTTTGCTACTTACGTGGCGGTGCTTGAAACAGGTGTCGATGGTGCCGCCAAGGAAAACGTCTCGCTTTCGGACCGTCAGTATCTCACGAACGTTTTGCGTGAACAGGCCGTCAAGGAACTCCCGGCGGTGCAGAACTACACCATCATGACGCGAGAGAACATCCAGCAGATGCTCCCGCCAGGCAAGGCGATTGAAGATTGCGAAGGCAGTTGCCTTGTAGAGACGGGTAAGAACATTGCCGCCGATTACATTTGCCAAGCCCGCGTAGGGAGCTTCGGTTCGTCATTGACGCTTTCGGCGGAACTTTATGAAACGGCTGGCAACAAACTCATAGCAAGTTTCAACGGGCGCGGACAGAATGTCGAAGAACTTTTGGATTAAATCAAGCAGAAGGCTCCTGAATTTTTCCGTGGCGTAAAAGGCTGCGGTTTTGCCGGTGTCGGCGGGTTTGGCTCCATCAGCGAGGTAGGCTCGTTTAGCTATGCGGGCAAAAAGAAGTTTATTGTAGAAATCGCTTCGAATCCGGCAGGTGCCGTGCCTACGGTTGACGGAAAGGCTATTCCCAAGTGCTTGAGCACGCCTTGCAAGGTGCAGATTGAAGAAGGCGAACATCGCTTTGTGGCAACGCTTGATCGTTACGAAGATGCGGAAATGGTGGCGAGTGTCAATAGCAATAACCAGAAAATCGAGCTTACGCTTTTGTCGAATTTTGGCTGGCTTGAAATGAAGCCGGTGATGAATGGGGCTGCAAATCGCGGAACTCTTAACGTGACTGTCGATGGAACCCGTAAGGACGGTCCGAAAATTGAACTTGATGCTGGATTCCATGATGTGAGGGTAACGCATCCTTGCTATGATCCGGTTGAATTCCGCGTGTCCATTGCGAAAAACAAGACGGAAACGTTTGATAAGGAACTTGTTCGCGGTAAGGGCGGGCTTGAACTCAATGTGGAATATAAAGGTGAACCGCAGGCTGTTGCGGTCTTGATTGATGGCGACGATGCTGGCAGTACTCCTTATGCCGGTGAAGTGCCTCTCTGTGCGGACGTGGTACTACAAGGAAACGGCTGGACTGAAAAGGTCAATGTGCTGCCCAAGTGGCATGAGGTCGTACAGGTGACGCATAAATTAACGCATTCTCCTGAGGCTGTGGCCATGCCGGTCGATGCAACGAAGGCCAATGCGTATATGGGGCTGGAAATCCATCCAGCTAATGAAGCTACTGTGACCAAGTACGACAATCCTACGGCAACTCTTTACAAACCGAACAAGGCGTCTTCTGCCTATATCGTGAATATCCCTTGGAGTGAATTTGAACAAGCTGGATGGGGGAAATCTGTGGCTATCTCTACAGTGACAAAGTCCGCAGCGACGATTTCATTTAGGTTTACGAACAATACGTCGTTTTCTATTTACGCCATAGGCAAATACGGAACTTGTAATTAATAAGTTATAGGTTACAGGTTATAGGTCCTAGGAAAAGTATCACGAGCTTCGCTCGTCTTTATAAGGTGGCGAAGCCACGATTGTTTAAACCTAATACCTAATACCTAACCCCTAAAACCTAACCACTGCCTACTAAAATATCGTATTATTGATGGTCAGGCCTGCGAAGAACAGGATGAGGTAGCCGTACCAGAGGCCGGTCGGGACGTAGTTCCAAATACGCTTGTATTTTACGGGCTCGTTTTTGTTTTTTTCCTTAATGCGGATAATATTCTTTTTGAGATAAAAACCGCAGAGTGCAAGACCCGCGATGCTAACGAGAATGAGAAGTACGTATGCCATGGCTTAAATATAGCTATTAGATAAAAGACGAGAGGCGGAAGACGAGAAAAAAATAATGGCACTTTGTGCTTTAGGATAAGGTAACGGAGCGGCCTGATTAAATGACTTCTAATTCCGAACACTGAATTCTGAATAGATTTTTGCCTTATTTTATAGAATTGTAGTTGCCTAAGGCTAAAAATTTTTCTCTATTTGTATCGGTTTTTAGACTGTTCGTGGATTTTTTCCGTTGAAACCCCGGATTTCGGTCCAAAAGGTTTCTGGAGAACATCCGTAAGCGAACGTCTATTTTAATATAAGAGGTTTATTTGGTCGTCCAAGAAAAACTGAATTCTCTCATTGCCGAGGCGTGCAAGTCCGCTTCCGTTACGCTTGTGGAAGCCGATATGTTCCGTGCTGGCAAGCGCAAGACATTGCGGATATTTATCGACAAGCCCGAAGGTGTTTCTATTGATGACTGCACGAACGTGAGTCATTTCCTCTCGGATGCGTTGGACCTGGATCCTGAGTTGATTGAAGGCGCCTACACGCTTGAAGTCTCGTCTCCGGGATTGGACCGCCCCCTCAAGTCTTTGGCGGATTTTAACCGCAACAAGGGGCGATTGCTCCGCGTGAACCGTTCGACGGGCAAGACCGTGACGGGTGAACTTTTAGATGCCGACGAAGAAAATTTGACGCTCAAGCTCAAGGGCAATGCCGGCGATATCGTCATACCGAGGTCCGAAGTGCTTTCGGCCAAGGTCGAAGTGAAAATTTAATAGGAAGGTCAACTTATGAAGAACGAACCGAAAGTAAACTTGCTCGACGTGCTCAGGGAAGTCGTTGAAGACAAGAGTGTCGATGATTCCGTGATTTTGGATGCCCTCAAGAAGGCTCTTATTTCTGCGGCCCGCAAGTATCTGCACATCGAAAAGAAGATTAATGTCGATATCGACATGGAAACAAACGAAGTCCATGTGTTCTTGAACGTCGAAGTTGTCGATGATTATCCGGACTACGACCCGAACATGACTGCCGACGAAGTGGCCGAATTGGATGAAGGCTACATGCTCGTCGAAGAAGCCCGCGACTTCAACGAAGACGCTCAGGCCGGCGACAGCCTTTATATGGAACTCCCGACCTCCTCCTTCGGTCGTCAGGCTATCCAGACGGCAAAGCAGCTTTTGACGCAGCACATCCGCAGTGCCGAATGCCAGCGCATCATGGACATCTACCGCAGCCGCATCGGTACGATTATCAACGGTACGGTGCTTCGTTTGGAACAACGTAACGTTATCGTCGATTTGGGCAACAAGATTGAAGCTG
>Ga0129307_1002116_pt1 | contig 17340 bp, 10 predicted proteins | sample P1105metagenome_FD_94437 | JGI IMG/M metagenome (GOLD analysis project Ga0129307, IMG submission 94437) | Capybara group fecal microbial communities from Wisconsin, USA - P1105 metagenome | ecosystem: Host-associated > Mammals > Digestive system > Large intestine > Fecal | place: USA: Wisconsin... | reverse complement strand
GTGTACGTCATTTTAAAGTTTAGTTATTAATCTACACCCAAACTATTTTCTTATTTTTTTGAGTGCATTTAGAATCATAAATTAGGATAGTAAGTATGTAGTCTAGCCACAACTTCCAATAATAAGACATATTTCGCCGAGTCCGAAGCCATGAAACGAAATGGACTTCCGCCATTTATTGCTTTTTTTATACCCAACTGGCCATAACCTTCATTTTGGTGATAATATTACTTGGAGTTAAAGTAACTTAACTTGCTTTTTTTATACCCAACTGGTCATAATCTTCACTTTGGTGATAATACTACTTGGAGTAAAAGTAACTTAACTTGCTTTTTTTATACCTAACTGGCCATAACCTTCATTTTGGTGATAATATTACTTGGAATTAAAGCAACTTAACTTGCTTTTTTTATACCCAACTGGCCATGATTTTCACTTTGGTGATAATACTACTTAGATTTAAAGTAACTTTACTTGCATACTATTATACCCAATTGGCAATAACCATTGCCTTGGTGATATTTTCTCTCTGCTTGTTAATTCGATAACTGTCTTCGGGTGCGGCGATATAAGTCTTGTTGTGGGAAGGTGGTGGCGATGAATTGTAAATAGCTGGGCAGACATATAAGTACAGAGCAGACCATAGTGGGTCTCCTTGCTTAATAAAAAAACTCCGAATCTATATACTATAAATCATTAGTATATAGCAATTCGGAGTTTTTGAATTTAGCAAGGCGAGGGGTACCCACTCTGTGCGAAAGCAGAGTCTGCGGTTGTACTTATATATCTGTCCAGCTATGTAACTACTAACCACCACATCCCACAACAAGACTTATGGGGTTTTTCTTAAATTTTTGGTGGCAGTAGTAAGCATAAGCTTAATACGATTTAACTGGTTAACTTCGGAAGCGCCAGGATCGTAGTCAACTGCGATAATGTTAGCATCAGGTCTTTGGGCACGAAGTTTCTTGATTACACCCTTACCAACAATGTGGTTTGGTAGGCAGGCAAATGGCTGGGTACAAATAATGTTTGGTACATCTTCCTCTAGGAGTTCAAGCATTTCACCTGTTAAGAACCATCCTTCACCAGTCTGGTTGCCCACTGATACTATATTTGATGCGGCATCTGCAAGTTTGTCAATATATGAAGGAGGTACAAAATGTGTACTCTTTTCAAATTCAACTCTTGCAACTTTACGCATGTGTTCTATAAATTTAATTCCGATATCTGTTTTCATTGCTGTTGACTGCTTGAAACCAAGGTAATCAGCTTTAAAGTGATTGTTATGGAAGCAGTAGAGTAGGAAGTCTGCAAGGTCTGGCATAACAGCTTCTGCGCCTTCTTTTTCAAGTAGTTCAACTAAGTTGTTGTTTGCATCAGGAGAGAATTTTACAAGAATTTCTCCAACAATACCAACTCTAGGTTTCTTTTCGTCAGTTATTGGCAAGTTATCAAAGTCTTGAATAATACCTTTGATATTGCGTTTGAATTCTGATTGGTTAAATCCTTTTTTCTCCAATGACTTAATGCAGATATCTCTCCATTTCTCATGAAGCTTATCGGCAGATCCTTTGGTTACTTCATAAGGCCTCATGCGATAGAGAACTCTCATAAATACATCACCATAAATTAATGCCTGAATGCCTTTCATAAGCATATTTAATGTGATATTAAAACCTTCGTTCTTTTCAATACCACTTGCACTAAGTGAGATAACAGGAATATGTCCCATGTCTGCATTGGCAAGAGCACGTCTGATAAAGCCAATGTAGTTTGTAGCTCGACATCCGCCACCAGTTTGTGTAATTATGACAGCTGTTTTGTTTAGGTCGTATTTGCCAGATAGAAGAGCGTGCATTAATTGTCCGACAACAATAAGTGAAGGGTAGCAGGCATCATTATTGACATATTTAAGACCTGCATCAACAGCATCTCTTGCATCGTCTTTTCCAAGAACCACCATGTTATAACCACACATCTTAAATGCAGGCTGCAACAAATCAAAATGAATTGGTGACATCTGTGGGCAAAGGATGGTGTATCCTTCGTCTTTCATTTTCTTGGTGAATTCAACTTTAACTATGTTGGATGGCTTAATGATTCTATTTTTATCCTTGCCACGTTTTTCTCTTACTTTAAGGGCGGAGAGAAGAGAACGAACTCTGATTCTTGCCGCACCTAAGTTATTAACTTCATCTATTTTAAGTACAGTATAGATCTTTCCGGATTCTGTAAGTATGTCGCTTACACAGTCGGTTGTTACAGCATCAAGTCCACAACCAAAGGAGTTTAACTGAATTAAGTCTAAGTCATCCCTTGTTTTAACAAAGTTGGCTGCCTTGTAAAGACGGGAGTGATACATCCACTGGTCACTTACAATAAGAGGTCTTTCAACTTCTGCCAAATGAGATATGGAATCTTCAGTTAAAACTGCAACTTCATATGAATTAACAAGTTCTGGAATACCGTGGTTGATTTCAGGGTCGCAGTGATATGGACGACCAGCAATTACAATACCTCTTACATGGTTTTCTTCCATATATTTAAGAGTGTCTTCACCGGCTTTTTCCATGGCTCTTCTAGATGCCATAAGGTTTTCCCAACCTTTGTGAGCGGCGCTTCTTACTTCGGCCGCACTAATTCCTAATTCATCTTTAAATACTTTTACAAGTCTGTCTGTGATTATTTTTTCATTGGTAAATGCCATAAATGGATTCATAAAGTGGATGGAAGGATCATCTAACTCTTCCATGTTATTCTTTATGTTTTCTGCATAAGATGTAACAATAGGGCAGTTATAGTGGTTGTTTGCATCAGGTGTTTCATTTCTTTCATATGGAATACATGGATAGAAAATGAATTTTATCCCTTGTTTAATTAACCAGTTTACATGTCCGTGTGCAATCTTTGCAGGATAACACTCTGATTCACTTGGAATGGATTCTATACCAAGTTCGTATATTTTTCTATTTGATTCAGGAGATAATACAACTCTGTATTTAAGTTCTTTAAAGAATTCTGCCCAGAATGGTATATCTTCATACATGTTAAGAACACGAGGAATACCTACAATGCCTCTTGTAGCTTCGTCTTCAGAAAGGCTTTCAAAACCGAAGAGAAGTTTGTTCTTAAAAGCAAATAAATTAGGAATGTTCTTTTTATTTTTAACTTTTCCAAGACCTTTTTCGCAACGGTTACCAGAAATGAAACTGCGCCCACCTGTAAAGCGGTTGATTGTAAGAAGACAACTATTTGTACATCCCTTACAGTGGGTCATAGAAGTTGTATATTGTAGTTCTTCAATTTGCTTAATAGAAAGCATGGAAGAAGTCATACCTTCTTCGTATTTTTCCCTGGCAACCAATGCAGCACCAAAGGCACCCATGATACCAGCAATATCAGGTCTTACGGCTTCACGACCTGAAATAACTTCAAAGCTTCTAAGTACTGCATCGTTATAGAATGTACCACCCTGAACAACAACGCGTTTGCCCAAAGAAGCAGGGTCGGTTAACTTAATAACTTTATATAAGGCATTTTTAATAACGGAGTAGGCAAGTCCAGATGAAATATCAGCAACTGTAGCTCCTTCTTTCTGTGCCTGTTTAACATTTGAATTCATAAATACGGTACAACGGGTACCAAGATCAATCGGATTTTTAGCAAATAAAGCTTCCTTTGCAAAATCCTGTACGGAATAATTTAATGATTTGGCAAATGTTTCGATAAAAGAACCACAACCAGAAGAGCAAGCTTCATTTAACTGAACGCTGTCAACTGTCTGGTCTTTAATACGAATACATTTCATATCCTGTCCACCGATATCCAATATGCAGTCAACTTCAGGATCGAAGAATGCCGCCGCATAGTAATGGGATACGGTTTCAACTTCACCCTCATCAAGCATTAATCCAGCTTTGATTAATGCTTCGCCATAACCAGTGGAACAGGAGTAAACAATATGTGCATCCTCTGGAAGAAGAGAATAAATCTCTTTAATGGACTTGATTGAAGTTGCAAGTGGACTACCATTATTATTGCTATAGAAAGAGTAGAGAAGAGAACCATCTTCTCCCACAAGTGCAACTTTTGTAGTTGTTGAACCTGCGTCTATACCAAGATAACAGTTGCCTTTATATGTTTTTAAATCACCTTTTTTAACGGTGTATTTTTCGTGTCTCTTTTTAAATTCATCATAAGCTTTTTCGTTCTCAAAAAGCGGATTCATTCTTTTGATTTCAACTTCAAGCTGTACGCCTGTTTTAAGAGTTTTTAATAAATCTTTTATTTCAAATGAAACGTCTTCTTTGTGATTTAGAGCAGCACCACTTGCGGCAAATAAATGTGAGTGGTCAGGAGCGATTATGTTTTCATCCTTTAGTTTTAATGTTCTAATAAATGCATTTCTAAGCTCGGGAAGGAAGTGGAGTGGACCACCTAAAAATGCCACATTACCTCTTATAGGTTTGCCACATGCAAGACCACTGATTGTTTGGTTGACCACAGCCTGAAAAATAGAAGCTGATAAGTCTTCCTTAGTAGCACCTTCATTAATAAGTGGCTGTATGTCTGTTTTGGCAAATACACCGCATCTTGCAGCGATAGGGTATATTTCCTGATAGTTCTTTGCGTATTCATTAAGACCTGATGCATCTGTCTGAAGTAAAGATGCCATTTGGTCGATAAAAGAACCTGTACCACCGGCGCAAATACCATTCATACGCTGTTCTATGCCATTTGTAAAATATATGATTTTAGCATCTTCGCCACCAAGTTCTATTGCAACATCTGTCTGAGGAGCATAATCCTCCAAGGCAGAAGCTACTGCAACAACTTCCTGTATAAAAGGAATGGCTAAATGCTTGGATAATGATAATCCACCAGAACCTGTAATCATAGGGGAGAGCTTGACTTCTCCAAGTTCATCAAGCGCTTCATCAATAAGGATGGCAAGAGTACCCTGAATATCAGCAAAATGTCTTTTGTAATCAGAGAAAATGATATTATTATCATTATCAAGTATTGCTATTTTTACTGTTGTAGATCCAATATCAATTCCCAATGGATATACTAAAGAGTTTGTTTTCATATTAATTCCTCTCACAATAAATTATTGTTGTTATTTTTCATGTCTTTATAAATGCCCACAATCTCTCCAATTATACTAAAAATTCCGTTTAAATTCAATCACGAAAAACCTAATAAAATAGTTCGTTGATTTACAAGTGAATAATGGTATAATATTAAATAGTTTGAAGGGAAGAAAATAGTAAGATAGTAATAAATATTATATGCATAATTAAAATGTAAGTAAAAACATACAGGAGACTAAAATGAAATTACTAAACAAACTTGAAAGAAAATATGGAAAGTATGCGATACATAACTTAACTCTATATTTGATTATAGGATATGTTATTGGATATGTATTGGAAATGATTAATAGTGATTGGTATTTTGCCCTTTCTTTAGATCCATATCTTATATTGAAAGGACAGGTATGGAGACTTGTGACATGGGTTATTGCACCACCATCAAGTCTTAGCATTTTTACAATAATAATGCTTTTCTTTTATTACTCAATAGGAACTACTCTTGAAAATACCTGGGGAGCATTTAAATACAATGTGTATTTATTCTCAGGATTATTCTTTACGATAGTAGCTGTTTTTATTATTTATTTTGCCTTCCCTTTTAGTACATTTGCCACGGAACTTGCCGGTATATCTGAAGCAGAATTTTTGGAGATGGCAAAGGCATATAGCAAGACTATTGCAGAAGTAAAAGGCGCAATAATTAGTCAGTATGTAAGTACATATTATATAAATATGTCAATTTTCTTATTATTTGCTACATTATTCCCTGAGATGCAGGTTATGCTTTATTTTGTGATTCCTGTAAAGATTAAGTGGCTTGCATATCTATATGTACTTCTTATGATATATGACATGTATTACTTTGGATGGATAGGTAGAATAGTTGTTATTGTATCATTATTTAACTTTTTATTGTTCTTTATAATGATTAAAAAGAGCAAAGGTCTTTCGCTAAAAGAGCGGAAGCGGAAGGCTGATTATCATAAGAAAGTATATACGGCAAAAGCTATGTATGAGGGCGGTGCTAGACATAAATGTGCAATTTGTGGAAGAACAGAACTTGATGATCCAAATCTTACCTTTAGATATTGCAGCAAATGCAGTGGCTCAAAGGAATATTGTAATGATCATTTGTTTAGTCATGAGCATGTATAATTATATTTCTTTTGTCAAAAAAATATGTGTAAATTTACATAAAAAGGTAGATTATTGTAAACTATTATGTTATAATAACTGAAATAATCGTAGATTTTATAAGAATCGAAGAAAGGAAATGAATTTTAAAATTCATAGGTGGGGATATGAAGTGTAATGCAAATTTAGTTAATGATGAATTAATTGTGGAAGTAAACGGAAGTGTTGACACAAACACAGTTGATGAGGTTGGAGAAGAAATCATTGCCATCGTTGACAAATATAGAATGGATGAGATGACTCTTGATGTTAAGAATATGGATTATATTTCAAGTGCAGGTCTCAGACTTCTTATTAGAATAAAAAAGGGCGGAGCAATGTTAAAGATTATTAACTCATCAAAAGATGTTTACGAAATCTTTAGTATTACTGGTTTTACAGATATGTTTGACATATCAATGGCTGAAGCTTAATTGTGGGAATGATGTAATTTAATAAGTGGATACAACAATTTTAATAAAGGTCGCTTTATTGCGACCTTTATTTTTTTGATTAGTATATTTTTTGGGGGGATTAATATAACTTGTTATTTGGAGTGGGATAAAAAAATACAAGTATGTATCAACTTGTATTTTACTTAATCCTTTACATAGGCAAAATGCCCCATATACAGTAGTTTCAATTGACAATTTTAGGTGTATTTATTATACTTTTTATAGCCAAAAACAATAGAAAAAATACAAGTTAAAAAACTAAATAAGAAGAGAAAGAGGTAAGAAAATGAAGAAGAAAATTCTTGCAGTAGCCATGGCTACAACACTTTGTTTTGGACTTAGTGGATGTGGTGGAAGAAGTGTTGCAAACACAGACTCAGATTCACAGACATTAAGTGACGAAGATGTAACTATTACAGTATGGGAGTCAGAGGAAGTAAAGGAATTCATTGAAAAAGCCGGTGAAGCTTTTACTAAGGAACATCCAAATATTACTGTTGAGTATGTTAATGTTGAACTTGGTGATTCGACATCACAGATAGCGCTTGATGGTCCTGCTGGTACTGGTCCAGATCTTTTTGCGGCACCTCATGATAAGGTTGGTGTACTTGCAGAAGCTGGTCATGTTAAAGCATCAGAACTTGATGATTCAGTATCTGGAAAGATTCAGCAGACTTGTGTAGATGGTCTTACATATAATGGAACCATGTATGGTTATCCTGTTTCAGTTGAAACATATGCACTTTTCTATAACAAGGATATCATTTCAGAGGACGAGGTTCCTAAGACATGGGCAGATATGATTGATTATTGTAAGAATTATGATACAAAGAAGAGTGATTATGCTTTGGTTTTCCCTGTTGGCAGTGGTTATTATGATGTAACATTCTCAACATATAACGGAAACAGACCTTTTGGAGCAGATGGACTTAGTACAGATACAACATATCTTACAACTGAAGATGGACTTAAGGGCATGGAACAGTTTACAGCATTAAAGACAAATCTTAATTCTGCATCTGCTGACCTTTCATCATCAACAGTTAAATCGTTATTTACTAATGGCCAGGCAGCTATGTATATTTCAGGTCTTTGGGATACACAGGCATTTGCTGATGCTGGTCTTAATGTTGGAGCAACAACACTTCCAAGTCTTTTGGATGAAACAACTCCTTCAACATCATTTAACGGTACAAGAGCAATGTTTGTTTCAGCATACTCAAAACATCAGGCAGAAGCAAATCTTTTTGCAAACTTCTTATTAACTGATGACATGCAGCAACTTCGTTATGAAGTTACAGGTACACTTCCAGCAACAGATCTTGAAGTGGATGGTGATTATGTGGCAGCATTTAAAGAGCAGTTGCAGTATTCATATCCTATGTTTAAGAATATTGATGCAGAAGCTTACTGGGCATCATATAATGCAGCAGTTTCAAATATTTGGGATGGCGCAGATGCCAAGTCAGAGTTTGAAGCTATGGAAGAAGCTGTAATTAAATAATATGATTATATGTAGGGACAGTGATGACTGTCCCTGCTTATGAGTAAATTGCTATAAAAATAAAAAAGAGAGGAAGGTGGAGTACTTGGTAAAATCAAATGGTAGTGATAAGAATAAAATACTTTTATTCTCCATTCTTTTCATGGGTTTATCACATATTCTATTTTTAAAACGATTTGGTAAGGGTATTGTATATGCTTTTATTGAAGCGATGTTTATAATTTTTACTGTACTAACAACTTTGGTTGGATCCGGTCCATCCATTTATTATGCCATTTCTGACATGATCACCTTTGGTGTTGGAGCAGATGGACAGATTTATAATGCACAGGCACATAACTTTATTTTAATTGAAGGTGTTATGGCATTGGTAATTGTAGGAGTATTTATTATCTTCTATGTAATTTCAGTTCAGGATGCTCTTCGTACATATAACGAATATTGTATGTCAAAGAGGCTTGAAGGACCTAAAGGATTGGCTCGTACAATTGATGAGTCATTCCCTGTATTTGCACTTGCTCCTGCAATTGTATTGGTATTATTCTTTGTAATAATTCCTTTGATATTTGCTGCGATAGTTGCATTTACTGATTATACAACGGTTAAACAGAGTTTTAACTGGGTTGGAATTGAAAACTTTAAATACATCTTTGGTGGAAATGCCACATGGACTAAGGCACTGGGAAGCGTAGTAGTATGGACACTTCTCTGGGCAGCACTTGCAACATTTACATGTTATTTTGGTGGACTTGTAGTTGCAGTTTTAATGGCAGATAATAAGATTAAATTAGCTCCTGCATTTAGAACTATATTTATTCTTCCATATGCCATTCCATCAATTGTAAGTATGAGAGTATGGTTCAGTTTACTTAATGGTACATCAGGCGGTATCATAAACAGAACTCTAATGTCATTTAACTTAATAGATGCACCGGTATCTTTCTTTAGTAGTGTTTCTATGGCAAGATTCCTTTGTATTCTTATTAACCTATGGGCTGGTTTCCCATATTTCATGTTACTTTCCATGGGTACCATGACAAGTATTTCAGCAGATGTTAATGAAGCTGCAAAAATCGATGGCGCATCAAAATTACAGATATTTAGAAATATCACATTGCCATTGGTTCTTTATCAAACAGCTCCACTTATCATTATGTCATTTGTACATAACATAAACAACTTCGGTGCTATTTACTACTTAACAGGTGGTGCACCAAATACAAAGCTTTCAACAACAACATATGCTCAGGGTACAGATATTATCGTAACCTGGATTTACAAGCTGACTGTTGATCAGGGACAGTACAGATATGCATCCGTACTTGCAATCCTTGTATTTGTTGTTCTTTGCCCTGTTGCAATTTGGAACTTTAGAAGAACTAAATCATTTAAGGAGGGTGAAGTATAATGGATAGAAAAGAATTAGATTATTATGCAGAAGATAAAAAACGAAGTGAAAAGAAAGCAGAAAAAGAAAAGAATGCAAAATCTCCTGTAAATGTTTGGGCAGTTATTGCTAAAGTTATAATATATGTAGTATTAATTGCAATCTCAATTGCAGTAATATATCCGCTTGTTTATACTGTGGCTGGTGCTTTTTCACCAGGTGAGGACATTGGTAGTATCACGGTAGTACCATTCCAAAAAGGATTTACATTCAGTCATTTTGCTGATTTATTTACAAAGACACAATATGGTCTTTGGTTTAAAAACAGTTTAATAATAGCTGCATTCACTTCAATATTTACAGTAATAGCAGCAACACTTAGTGCGTATGTATTTTCAAGATTCAGATTCGCCGCTAAGAAACCGCTTCTTATGTCATTTATGGTTCTTGAAACATTCCCATCATTCCTTGGAATGATTGCACTTTATGTTATTATTCTTAAAATTGGTGGATTCAATCAGCTTTGGGGCTTGATACTTATTTATATAGCTGCCAATATTCCATATAATACATGGATGATTAAGAGTTATATTGATACAGTTCCTATAAGTCTTGATGAAGCAGCTAAAATTGATGGTGCATCAAATCTTCGTGTATTCGGACAGATTGTATTTCCAATGGCAAAGCCAATGGTTATTTTCCTTGGAATAACAAGTTTTACAGCACCATGGATGGACTTTATCTTCCCTAAGTTCTTACTTAGAACACCGGATAAGATGACAGTTGCAATTGGTTTATATAGTATGATTTCTGATAAGAAAGATCAGTTTACATTATTCGCTGCAGGCTCACTCATCGTAGCAATACCATTTATGATATTCTTTATGATGACCCAAAAGATGATGATAACATCACTTGCCGGTGCAGCCGTTAAAGAGTAAATGAATTTTCATAAAGAAAATTCATTTACGACTTGTCACGACGAAGTCGGGAGTCCGAAGGACTTAAGCCGCGGTTACAACCCGCGGCTTAACCTTTTGTTATAGTTTGTTTTTATTACAAATAATAATTATTTAGTAGTTTTGTTTTTATGATAAAGGTGTTATAATTCATATGATTTTAGTGGGAAATAGCTTTCGAAGGAGAAAACATATGAGTGTAACTAAAGTAATTGAAGATTATATTAGATCAGGAGAAACTAAGGATAAAAAATTAGGACTTGAAATAGAACATTTTGTTATTAATGATAAAGGTATTCAGATAACTTTTCCTGAAATAACACAATTAATAGAAAAAGTTGGGAAGGACATAAATGCAGAATTATCATATACAGATGGTTATGTGGTAGGATATGTTACAGATGAGTATGTAATTACCCTTGAACCTTCATGTCAGTTTGAAATTAGTATTGTTCCTTATGAACACCTTGAAGATATAGAAAGGGTATACAAGGAATTTAGAAAAACCTGGGATGGTATTTTAAAAAGGGAAGGATATCATCTATTTGTATCAGGTAATCTTCCTGCTGTAGAGAATGGAATTATAACCCCTTTTGATATACCGCTTTCTAAAAAGAAGAGATATAAATACATGGATCAGTATTTTAAGGAAGTCGGCAGATTTGGTGAATATATGATGAGAGCATCATGTTCAACACAAATATCCATAGATTATGATAGTGAAGAAGATATGAGAAGAAAACTTAAGGTACTTGAAATTATATCTCCATTACTTATGATCATGTATGAAAATAAAAATAATAACGATTTTACGCTCCCGGGAAATGAGGGAAAAAAGCATCTGTTAAGAATTCAGGAATGGGATGCATTAGATAGTGAGAGAACTGGATTTTTAGAAGGATCTCTAGAGGATGATTTTGGTTATGAAAATATAGCTAATATAGTTCTTAACACACCTCTTATACTTCTTACTCAAAATGGAGTAACCACATACGTTGCTCATAAAACAGCCTTGGACTTAATTAACGACAAAGAATATGAGATAAACGAAGAAAGAATTCTTGAAGATAAAAGTCTTTTGGAACACTTTATATCTATGGGATTTTTCCATTTTAGGGTAAAGAAATATATTGAAATTAGAGTGGCAGATTCAATTCCTATAAAAACAGCCCTTTCATATATGGCGCTTATCAAAGGACTTATATATACCGATAATGTTAATAAACTTGAAGAAATCTTTAAGAATGTAAAAAACATTGATGATATTAATAATTCCATAGAAAGCATAGAAAAGTACGGACTTGATGCTGTTATTTATGATGATAAAACAGCGCTTGAATATGCTAATTTGATAATTGACCTGGCGTATGAAAAGCTTGATCAAAAAGAAAAGGAGTATTTATTAAATGTGCGAGATTTTTGGAATAACAGCAAGTAGAAAAATAGAATTAAATGAATTACTTACAGAGTTCTTCTCACACTATGTTGAAAATCCTAATGGATGGGGCATAGCCACCCTTGACCATGGTAATATTTCGGTTGAAAAGGAGCCTCTTAGAGTAAGAGACAGTCTGTATTTGAAACATCGATTACAATCAAAGATAAAGAGTGCGCATTTTTTTGCACATATAAGAAGGGCTACAATAGGTGATATTAATTTTGAAAATACCCATCCTTTTACTTTAAGAGATAATACTGGAAGGAACTGGTTACTTGTTCACAATGGAACTATATTTGAGGCACCAGTACTTAATAAATACCAAAGTGTTCAGGAGGGGAGCACTGATAGTGAGAGAGTTCTATACTATATTGTGGACAGGATTAATAACAGTATTGAGGAAAACTGGAATTCCTTTGATGCTAATGACAGAATACGTCTTATAGAGGATATATTAAGGGAACTGTCACCAAATAATAAACTTAATGTTATTATTTCTGATGCCGAGTATACATATGTTCATAAAAATGCTGAGGGAACTCTTTTTAGAAGTGATAGAGATGATGCAGTACTTTTTTCCACAAAACCTCTTGATTTAAAAAGTTGGGAAGAAGTTCCTAATAATACGTTATTTGTATATAGGGAAGGAAAAGTGGTTTATACAGGAAAGCAACATGAATTCAGTTATGTAGAGGACCCGGAAAAAATTAAAAATCTGTTTTTATCATATTCATATTTATAATATGGATTTAAAACAGGGATAGTTATGTGTTACAGATTAAAATGTGACAAATAACTATCTCTGTTTTGCTTAAAAACAAAAATGTAATATTTTCTCACCTTTTTTGGTGCTGTTTGTAGGGTGTTTTTTTTAAAAAAAGTATGGTAGCATAAATGTGGTATGGTTGGTAGTACATTAAATGGAAGGGTTTACATGTATGAAAAAGTACTATGAATTAGATGATGAATATCGAAAAAGAGCTGAAGAAATGGTTTCTAAGATGACTATTGAAGAAGTGGCAAGTCAGTTAAAATATGATGCTCCTTCGATAGAAAGATTGGGGATAAGCAGCTATAACTGGTGGAATGAAGGGCTCCATGGTCTTGCAAGAGGTGGTACTGCCACCGTATTTGCCCAGGCGATAGCACTTGCAGCAACATTTGATGAAGATTTAATTGGAAGGGTTGCTGATATTGTTTCAACTGAAGCCAGGGCAAAATATAATGAGTATTCCAAATTAGAGGATAGGGATATTTATAAAGGACTAACAATTTGGAGTCCAAACATAAATATATTCAGAGACCCAAGATGGGGCAGGGGTCAGGAAACTTATGGCGAAGATCCATACCTTACAGCAACCATGGGTATATCTTTTATTGGTGGACTTCAAGGTGATGGTGAGCATCTAAAGGTTTCCGCGTGTGCCAAACATTTGGCAGTTCACTCAGGACCTGAAAAGTATAGGCATGAGTTTGATGCAGTTGTTTCAAAAAAAGATTTAAACGAAACATATCTTTATGCTTTTAAAAGGTCAGTTAAAGATGGGCATGTTGAAAGTGTGATGGGGGCATATAACCGCGTAAATGGAGAACCTTGCTGTGGTAGTAAGACCCTACTTAAAGACATACTTAGGAATCAATGGGGATTTAAGGGACATGTGGTTTCTGATTGCTGGGCCATACAGGATTTTCATGTTCATCACATGGTTACAAAGACTGCTTCAGAATCAGCAGCGCTTGCAATGAATAATGGTTGTGATTTAAACTGTGGAAGTGTATACTTAAGATTGTTAGAAGCTTTGGATGAAGGAAGAATTACAGAGGATTCCTTGAGAGTTGCGGCTATAAGACTATTTGCCACAAGATATAAACTGGGCATGTTTGATGAGTATACAGAGTATGACAACCTTGGTTTATTAAATGTTGGAGATGAGCATGCAAAGAAAGTATCCTATGAATCTTCACTAAAATCACAAGTTTTACTAAAAAACAACGGAATACTTCCACTCAAATCAGGAAAATATGATACAATAGGTGTTATAGGACCAACGGCTGCTTCAATAGAAGTTTTAAATGGGAATTATAATGGTATTTCAGATAATTACATAACAAATTTATCGGGAATTAGGAAAGCGGCAGAGGAAGCTAGCTGTGAAAAAAATGCTAACGGATCCCAAATCAGAATTCTATATTCTGAAGGCTCACATTTATATAACGATAAGGTTCAGGGACTTGCTAAGGCAAATGATAGAATTAGTGAGGCTGTTGCAGTGGCTCAAAATAGTGATGTGGTAATTATGTGTCTAGGACTTGATTCAACTATTGAGGGAGAAGAAGGGGATGCTGGTAATGAATTTGCTTCCGGGGATAAAATGGATTTATATTTGCCAAAATGTCAAAGAGTTTTATTTGAAGAAGTATCAAAAACCGGGACACCAATAATATTGGTTGTTAATGCGGGCAGTGCCATGGATGTTTCAAAAGAGGCTTGTAAGTCTGCGGCAGTGATTATGAGTTGGTATAGTGGAGAATTTGGTGGTAAGGCTTTGGGTGACATTATATTTGGTAAAGCAGTTCCTTCCGGCAAATTGCCTGTAACGTTTTACTATGATGGAACATTGCCTGATTTTATGGATTATTCCATGAAGGGAAGAACCTATAAATTCGTTAATTCTGATGTTTTATATCCATTCGGTTATGGATTGTCATATTCAAAATTTAAATATGTAAATATGAGACTTACGAATTCTAAGGGTATTATTAATGTTGATAATGAAGGGTTTTCGCCTTTTGACATAAACGTCGAAGTAGATGTTAAAAATGTTGGAGATTATGATGCGGATGAAGTAGTTGAAGTCTATGTAAAAGCACATGTAAGCGAAAATCTTCATAAAAGTGTAAATAAAAAATATGTAGAAAAGCTCAAGGAGGATAATCAACCAAGATGGGTGCTCGCAGGTTTTAAACGTGTTAGTGTACCTAAGGGAGGCGTGATTACTACTCTGATCTCTGTTAGTTCAGATGCATTTGCCGTATATACGGAAGATGGTGATGCTGTTTTCCTTGAAGGGGAATACACATTATTTGTGGGCGGTAGTCAACCGGATGAGAAAAGTTGCGAATTAACAGGAGAAAAACCACTTTATTTAACCTGTTCTTATAGTGAATAGGTTAAGATTAAGTTTGTAAGAATTAATAGGAGGAAAAAAAGAATATGCAAACTTTAAACTTTTCAAGCAATATGCCGGAAGTAAAAATGGGTATTATTGCAGTAAGCAGAGATTGCTTTCCAATGAGTTTATCAGAAAGCAGAAGAGCAGCAGTAGTTAAAAGCTATAAGGAAAAATTTGGTGACATTTATGAGTGCATGGTAACAGTTGAAAATGAAAATGATATGTTAAAGGCACTTGAAGATGTTAAAAGTGCAGGATGTGATGCACTTACAGTTTATCTTGGAAACTTTGGACCAGAAACAGCAGAAACATTATTGGTTAAGTATTTTGATGGCCCATCCATGGTAATCGCAGCTGCAGAAGAGGCAGGAGATAAATTACTTGATGACAGAGGAGATGCTTATTGTGGTATGCTTAATGCAAGCTACAACTTGAAACTTCGTAATCTTAAGGCCTATATTCCTGAATATCCTGTTGGTGATGCAGAAGAATGTGCACAGATGATTGCAGATTTTTCTGATATTGCAAGAACAGTTATAGCTGTTAAGAATCTTAAGATTATTGGTTTCGGTCCTAGACCACAGGATTTCCTTGCTTGTAACGCTCCTATAAAGCAACTTTACAACATCGGAGTTGAAATCGAAGAAAACTCGGAACTTGATCTTTTCGAAAGTTTCAATAATCATGCGGGAGATGCTAGAATTCCTGATGTAGTTAATGATATGGCAGCAGAACTTGGAAACGGCAATAAGAAACCTGAAATTCTTGAGAAACTTGCTCAGTACGAGCTTACACTTCTTGACTGGATTGAGAATCATAGAGGAAGCAGAAAATATGTTGCAATAGCTGGTAAATGCTGGCCTGCATTCCAGACACAGTTTGGATTTGTTCCATGTTATGTAAACTCCAGACTTGCTAAGAGAGGCATTCCGGTTTCTTGTGAAGTAGATATTTATGGTGCACTTAGTGAATTCATTGGTACTGTATTAAGTAACGATGCAGTTACACTTCTTGATATTAATAACTCTGTTCCTAAGGATATGTACGAAGAAGAAATCAAAGGCAAATTTGATTATGATTATAAGATTACTGATACATTCATGGGATTCCATTGCGGAAATACAGCATCAAGCAAACTTGCATTTTGTGAAATGAGAAATCAGAAGATCATGGCAAGAAGCCTTCCAGAAGAAGTTACAAATGGTACACTTGAAGGTGACCTTGCAGCAGGTAAGGCTACAGTATACAGACTTCAGAGTACAGCAGATGCTACACTTAGAGCTTATATTGCAGAAGGTGAAATTCTTCCAGTAAGAACAAAATCCTTCGGTTCAATTGGTATTTTTGCAATTCCTGAAATGGGAAGATTCTATAGACATGTTCTTGTAGAAAAGAATTATCCACATCATGCAGCTATTACATTCCATCATAATGGAAGACTTCTCTTTGAAGTATTTAAGATGCTTGGTGTATGCACTTGCGAGATTAATTACAATCAGCCAGCAGGCGTACTCTATAAAACTGAAAATCCATTCGCATAATCCCATAAGTCTTATTATGGGAAGTTGTGGCTAGACTACGCACGAAAGGCTGTGGCAAATCATTTTAACTACGGTTACGTAATCTAAGACACTGTACATACGAAAAACAGAAAATATAGGGCACGGTCACATGTCGAAAATTCTTTTGATAAGAATTTTCGCATATTCCCTAAAAAGCTTTGCGACCTGTAATCGCAGCTTTTTACCCTAGATTTTCTGTTTTTCTATTACAGTCTCTAAGATTACTACACATATAGTTAAAATAATCTGCCGCAGCCTTTCGTACTTACTTTCGCTCATAACATCCCATATAATAAGACTTATCTTGCCACACCCAAGGCCAGTTATCGAATTAATAAGCAAAGAGAAAATATCACCAAAATGATGGTTATTGCCAATTGGGTATAAAACAAAGTAATAAATGACGGAAGCCCAGTGCGTTTCAAGGCTTCGGGCTCGGCAAAATAAGTCTTATTATTGGAAGTTGTGCTAGACTACATACTTACTATCCTAATTTATGATTCTAAATGCACTCAAAAAAATAAGAAAATAGTTTGGGTGTAGATTAATAACTAAACTTTAAAATGACGTACACCCAAAATGAAAAATAT
>Ga0129307_1002115_pt1 | contig 17356 bp, 13 predicted proteins | sample P1105metagenome_FD_94437 | JGI IMG/M metagenome (GOLD analysis project Ga0129307, IMG submission 94437) | Capybara group fecal microbial communities from Wisconsin, USA - P1105 metagenome | ecosystem: Host-associated > Mammals > Digestive system > Large intestine > Fecal | place: USA: Wisconsin... | reverse complement strand
CACGGGATAAGAATACCATATATAAGGTAAATTGCAATTACAACCTTATATTTTTGTGAAAATTGTCCTAAAACGCATCTCGAAAATTTAACGAAAACACAAATTTTCGAAAACTACTAGTAGATTTACGAAAAAGGTGCTATATTTAAGTTGCGAAAACGATTAAGCGGAAATGAGATAATGATTGGGAGAAAACGATGGTTTCACTGAAAGACATTGCAAGTCAATGTGGCGTTTCAGTAGCTACAGTAAGTAAGGCGCTGAATGATCATAGTGACATTGGTGCAGATACAAAAGAAAGAATACGCGAGAAGGCAAAAGAGCTAGGGTATGTGCCAAACGCAGCAGCAAAGTCTATGAAGACCAACAGAACCCATAATATTGGAGTCTTGTTCATGGATGACGCTATGAGCGGTTTGCAGCATGATTTCTTCGCAGGATTGCTAGAAAGCTTTAAACGTTCTGTTGAAAGAGAGGGATATGACATCACTTTCATTTCAAATGATAGATCTACACCGGGACGTACATCTTATTTGAATCATGCAAGATACAGAAGATTCGATGGGGTTATAATTGCAAATGTTCATTTTGATGACCCAGAGGTGGTAGAGCTTGTTAAAAGCGACATACCAGTGGTGACAGTCGATCACATTTACAACGACACAATCACAATTCTATCTGATAACGTTGATGGAATGAACAAGCTGGTTGATTACGCCATTTCAATGGGCCACAGAAAAATCGCTTATATACATGGTGTTGATTCATCGGTTACAAAAGCCAGAATGACTACCTTCTATAAAAAGATGGAAGAGTATGGAATCACAGTTCCAAGCGAATACATTGTGGAATCTCCTTATCGAGATACTCATGGAGCATACGAACAAACATTGAAGTTACTAGAATTGGAAGACAGACCAACATGTATCTTCTATCCTGACGACTATGCTTCCTACGGTGGACTGAGAGCCATTGCAGAGAAGGGCCTGAAGGTTCCAGATGATATTTCAATTGTTGGTTTTGACGGAATCAGAGTGGCCAGACACATTAGACCAAGGCTCACAACTTACAGACAAAATGTTGACGAGCTTGGCGTACTGGCAGCCAGAAATCTTATCGATTTAATCGAGAAGCCAAAGACAACTTTAGTACAGCAGATTATGGTTAAAGGCAAACTCCTTGAAGGAGACACTCTTAAAAAACTTAATTAGGCATTAGGTTGAATTATCAACTAAAATAAATGCATGTCACAAACAACCAAAACGTGCCTAGCACGAAAAAAATTGGGAGGAACAGAAAGATGAAAAAAAGATTAGTAAGTCTGCTCGCAGTAGCAGCGATGACAGCAACTATGTTTGCTGCATGTGGCAACACAGACACAGCATCTACTGATGCAAGTGCAGGTGATGGTGCTAAAGCTGGCGAAACAGCAACAGCCGAAGGTGGAGCAGTAGAGCTTCCAGAAGACACAGGTAAAACTCTTAACATCCAGGTTTGGAATGAGGAGTTCAAGAGCCGTGTAACAGATCACTATCCAGGATATGAGGAAGTTGATGCCACACATGGTAAGATTGGTGATGTTGATGTAGTTTGGACAATCACTCCTAATGAGAACAACGCATACCAGAATCATCTTGATGAGCAGTTAACAAACCAGGAATCAGCATCAGCTGATGACAAGGTAGACATCTTCCTTGTAGAGGCAGATTACGCTCTTAAGTATGTTGACACACCATATGCAATGAAGTTATCAGATCTTGGTATTACAGATGCAGATCTTGCAGATCAGTATACATATACACAGGACATCGTAAAAGACTCAGAAGGAAACATTAAGGGTTCTTCATGGCAGGCATGCTCAGCTGGTCTTATCTACAACAGAGAGGCAGCTAAGGAAATCATCGGTTCTGATGATCCAGCAGACGTTCAGGCAGCAGTAGCTGACTGGGATAAGTACAACGAGACAGCTGAGAAGGCTGCAGAGGCAGGATACACAATGTGTTCTGTAAACGATACTTATCGTGTATACTCTAACAACGTATCTTCAAAGTGGGTTGGTGATGACGGAAAGGTTGTTATCGACAAGAACATCGACAAGTGGATCGATGATTCTAAGAAGCTTGTAGATTCAAAGGCAGAGGACACAGATGATCTTTGGTCAGATGACTGGGCAAAGGGTAAGACTTCAAAAGGAAAAGTGTTCTGCTACTTTGGACCAGCTTGGTTCTTTAACTTCTGTCTCGATGCTGAAAAGGATGGCACAATCGCTCACGATGGTGGTTGGGGATTCTGTGAAGGTCCACAGTCTTACTTCTGGGGTGGTACATGGATGTGTGCTGCAGCAGGAACAGATAATCCAAACCTTGTAAAGGAACTTATCCTTACAATGACAACAGACAAGGCTGTTCTTAAGGAAATTGCAACAGCAGATTCTGATTGCGTAAACAGCAAGTCAGTTCTTGCAGACCTTGCAGGTTCAGATGAAGGTAACATCGCACTTCTTGGCGGACAGAACCCATATGAGGAACTCGCTAAGGGCGCTGACAAGATTGTACTTGATAAGCTTTCAGCTTACGATCAGGGATGTAACGAAGAGTTGCAGAAGGCTATGAAGAATTACTTCGAAGGCAATGCAACAAAGGATGAGGCACTTGACATGTTCAAGAAGGCTATTAAAGAGAAGTATCCGAACGTTACCACAGATTAATTAAAAAGTTATTTGGGGGCACATGGGAAAGCCTGTGTGCCCCATATTTAAGGATTAAGGGAGCACTTATGAACAAGAAAAGCAAAGTAGTACGCTATAATAAGTGGGGATACATTTTTTTGATACCTTTCGTAGTAGCTTATTTGGTATTCCAGATGGTTCCATTGGTATCAACGGTTTATAATTCATTTTTTGAGAATTACCGTGCAGGTTTAATGCAGATTGGACCTAACTATATTGGCTTTGAGAATTTCAAAACAATTATTACAAACGGCGATTTGCCAACATATTTACAAAACACACTTATAATGTGGATCTTGGGCTTTATTCCACAGATTTTACTTTCATTATTATTGGGGGCTTGGTTTACAGATCCATCATTAAGATTAAAATGTCAAACTTTCTTTAAGACTGTTATTTATTTGCCTAATTTGATTATGGCATCCGCATTTGCAATGTTATTCTTTACATTGTTTGCAGACAGTGGCCCAGTTAATTCGATTCTTATGCAGATAGGTGTGCTTAGTCATGCTTATAAGTTTATGAGTCATGTATGGTCAGTGCGTTCATTAGTCGCAACTATGAACTGTCTAATGTGGTTTGGAAATACGACTATTCTTCTGATGGCAGGTATGATGGGTATTGACCCATCCCTTTATGAGGCGGCACAGGTAGATGGGGCTACCTCCACTCAGATTTTCTATAAAATTACATTACCGCTTTTGAAGCCAATTCTTATCTATGTTATGATCACTTCTCTTATCGGTGGATTACAGATGTTTGATGTTCCACAGGTTTTGACAAACGGAACTGGTGATCCAATGCGTTCTTCAATGACATTAATTATGTACTTGAACAAGCATCTGTTTAGTAAGAATTACGGCCTTGGTGGTGCTCTTTCAGTATTTATGTTTATTATCACAGGTATTCTTAGCTTGATAGTATTCAAGTTTACTGGCAAAGAAGACAAGGATGGACGCTAAGGTCTAAACGGATATAAGTAAGTAGTAGAGAGGATAATAATATGGCAGCAAATACAAATGATATTGCTGGACAGACAAGCAAGGGCGCATCTGTTCACGCCAGAAGATTACTATCATATTTAGTATTGATTATAGTAACTTTTTTATGCCTGTTCTGGTTCTACGTGCTTTTTATTAACGCAACTAGAAGTCACTCAGAACTTAGTGCAGGATTTACGCCAATACCAAGCACACATTTTATAGATAACTGGATTAGTTTGAAGAATGGAACACAGCCAGTATTTACTGGTATGCTCAACTCATTATTTATAGCTGTAGCAACAGCGGCATTGGCTACATATTTTTCAACAATGACAGCATATGCTATTCATGCCTATGAGTTTAAAGCTAAAAAGGCAATGTTTACATTTATTCTCATGGTTATGATGATTCCTACACAGGTTACCGCTCTTGGTTTCCTGCAGTTAATTGGCAAGATTGGACTGGACAATAATGCAGCTGCACTTATCGTTCCAGCAATTGCTTCTCCAGCTGTATTCTTTTATATGAAGCAATACATGGATTCTACACTTCCTCTTTCATTGATTGAGGCAGCCAGAATCGATGGCTCTGGAGAGTTTAGAACATTTAATCAAATTGTAGTACCACTTATGAAGCCAGCTATTGCTGTTCAGGCGATATTTAGTTTCGTAACAAGCTGGAACAATTACTTCACTCCAGCGCTCGTACTTCATGATGATGCGAAAAAAACACTTCCTATATTAATAGCACAACTTAGAAGTGCTGATTTCCTTAAGTTTGATATGGGACAGGTGTACATGATGATTGCGTTCTCTATTTTCCCAGTAATCCTTGTGTACCTCATTGTTTCACGTCAAATCGTAGGTGGCGTAACATTGGGTGGTGTAAAAGGATAAGCAGACGAGAGGGACCCTCTTAGTGGGTTTTCCCGTTGCTGATTATGTAATACTAAAAGACTTGACAGACTTATGTCGCTGTGGTATAGTTTGCTAGCGACTAAGAAAGCAGGTCTTTTTTTTATGCTCTTTTTTCGCCTCGTCAAATCGTTCGCTATGACGAGTGAGTATAAAGGGACCAGAGTAGAAATTTTACGGAGGTGGAAGTTGTGCGCACAAAAATAACATTAGCTTGCACAGAGTGCCAGCAGCGTAATTACAACATGACAAAAGACAAAAAGACACACCCTGACAGAATGGAAACAAAGAAGTATTGCAAGTTCTGCAAGAAACACACATTGCACAAAGAGACTAAATAGTCGATTGGAGGTGCGAATATGGCAGAGGAAAAGAATACTAAGTCAGGACGTTTCGAGGGACTCAAGACAGAATTTAGCAAGATTGTCTGGGCAGATCCTAAGGACGTATCAAAGCAGACAACAGCAGTTGTTGCTGTGTCAGTAGTTGTAGCTGTGATCATTATCGTTTTAGATACAGTGATCAAGCAAGGTGTAAATTTCCTAGTAAATATGTAAGATGGAGGCATCGCGTATGGCAGAGGCAAAGTGGTATGTAGTTCATACTTACTCAGGCTATGAGAACAAAGTCAAGACAAACATTGAAAAAGCAATCGAGACACAGAAGCTCGAGGAACAGATACTTGATGTACGAGTACCTATGGTTGAAGTTACTGAGACTAAGGATGGCGTTAAGAAGCAAGTTTCTAAAAAGATGTACCCTGGTTACGTTCTTATTGAGATGATTATGAATGATGAGACATGGTACGTTGTCAGAAACACTAGAGGTGTTACAGGCTTCGTTGGTCCTGGAAGCAAACCAGTGCCATTGTCAGAGGCAGAGGTTAAGGCTTACTTACTAGGTGACAACACTGAAAAGGTCAACGTTGAGGTTGACTTCGAGGTTGGTGATACCCTTAGTGTCATCGATGGTACCTGGAAAGATACTGTCGGCGTCGTTAAGTCTATCAACGCCAAAAAGCAGACTGTTACAATCAGCGTTGAGATGTTCGGACGTGAGACACCAGTTGAGATTGATTTCACGGACGTACGCAAAATGGATTAAAATTAGCACGAATGTGCTGATACAGATTTGCAGGAGGAATAGGATATCATGGCAAAGAAAATTGAAGGCTATATCAAGTTGCAGATTCCAGCAGGCAAGGCTACACCAGCCCCACCAGTTGGTCCAGCGCTTGGTCAGCACGGTATAAACATCGGTGAGTTTACAAAGCAGTTTAATGCAAAGACAGCTGATATGGGAGACACAATCGTTCCTACAGTAATCACTGTTTATGCAGACAGAAGCTTCAGCTTCATTACAAAGACTCCACCAGCTGCAGTTCTTATTAAGAAGGCTTGCAAGATCCAGAAGGCATCTGGTACACCTAATAAGACAAAGGTAGCAAAGATCACAAAGGCTCAGGTTAAGGAAATCGCAGAGACAAAGATGCCAGACCTTAACGCAGCAACAATCGAAGCTGCTATGAGCATGATCGAAGGAACATGTAGATCAATGGGCGTTGAGGTTGTGGAATAATTTACAGCTTAGCGAAAACAACGTTCTTACTATTAATGATTAGAGTGGGAGAGCATTAGCTCGATTAACCACAGGAGGTAAACATGAAAAGAGGAAAGAAATACGTTGCAGCGGTTAGCTCTTATGATAAGGCAGCTGCATTCGATCCAGCAGAAGCAATCGCACAGGTAAAGAAGAATGCTACTGCTAAATTTGACGAGACAATTGAAGCTCATATCAGAACTGGTTGTGACGGACGTCACGCTGAGCAGCAGATTCGTGGTGCTGTAGTACTTCCACACGGTACTGGTAAGTCAGTTAGAGTATTAGTATTCGCTAAGGGTGCTAAGCTTGACGAGGCACAGGCTGCAGGCGCTGATTTCGTTGGCGGTGAGGAACTCATTCCAAAGATTCAGAACGAAGGTTGGGCTGAGTTCGATTCAGTAGTTGCAACTCCAGACATGATGGGTGTTGTTGGTCGTCTTGGTCGTGTACTTGGACCAAGAGGTCTTATGCCAAACCCAAAGGCTGGAACAGTTACTATGGATGTTGCAAAGGCTGTTGAAGAAATCAAGGCTGGTAAGATTGAGTATAGACTTGATAAGACAAACATTATCCATGTACCTATCGGTAAGGCTTCTTTCACAGAGGAGCAGTTAGCGGACAACTTCCAGACTCTTATGGATGCAATCAACAAGGCTAAGCCATCAAGCTTAAAGGGTCAGTACATTAAGAGCATTTCACTTGCTCCTACAATGGGACCTGGCGTTAAGATTAACGTGGCAAAGGTTTCTAACTAATTGTTGACAATCCAATATACATAATGATATAATGCACAAAGTTGTTGCCGAAGACAGCAGGTGGCGCAAGCCGTAAAGAGTTATCTCTACCAGCCGAGGACGATTAAGTATTTATCGAATTACTTACCCTCTATGTCTTTGGACATAGAGGGTTTTTTACTTATCCTCATATAAGCAACACTATAAATTATAAGGAGGAAACATTCGTGGCAAAAGTTGAATTAAAGCAGCCTATAGTTGACGAGATCTCAGAGCAGATTAAAGAGGCATCTTCAGTAGTAGTAGTTGATGCTCGTGGACTTACAGTTGCAGAAGACACACAGTTACGTAAGCAGCTTCGTGAAGCAGGCGTTACATACAAGGTATACAAGAATACACTTATGAAGCGCGCTTTCGAAGGAACTGACTTTGCACAGCTCGACGACGTTCTTGAAGGACCTAGCGCAATTGCTGTATCAAAGGAAGATGCTACAGCTCCAGCAAGAGTTCTTGCTAAGTTTGCTAAGACAGCATCTAACCTTGAGATTAAAGCAGGTGTTGTTGAAGGTACATTCTATGACGCAAAGGGTATGGCTGCAGTAGCATCAGTACCAAGCAGAGAGGAGCTCCTTTCAAAGTTACTTGGAAGCTTACAGTCACCAATTTCAAACTTCGCTCGTGTTCTCAATCAGATTGCAGAGCAGGGTGGTGCAGCAGAGGAGGCAGCGCCTGTAGAGGAAGCTCCAGCAGCAGAGGCAGAGGCACCAGCAGAAGAGCCAGCTGAGGCTCCAGCTGAAGAAGCAAAAGAAGAGTCAGCAGAATAATTGCTGAACAAGATTTAATTAATTATTTGAATTTTAAATTTTTTAATGGAGGAAAATAATCATGGCAAAGATGACAACAGAAGAGTTTATCGCAGCTATCAAAGAGCTTAGCGTATTAGAGTTAAATGACCTTGTAAAGGCATGTGAGGAAGAGTTCGGCGTTTCTGCAGCAGCAGGCGTTGTAGTTGCAGCAGCAGGCGGAGACGCAGCTGGCGCAGCTGATGACAAGGATGAGTTCGATGTAGAGCTTACAGAAGTAGGTTCTGAGAAGGTTAAGGTTATCAAGGTTGTTCGTGAGGCTACTGGTCTTGGACTTAAGGAAGCTAAGGAACTCGTTGATGGCGCACCAAAGGTTATCAAGGAAGGTGCTGACAAGGCTACAGCTGAGTCAATCAAGTCACAGCTTGAGGAGATCGGAGCAAAGGTTACTCTTAAGTAATTAAGCCCTATTTATAAGCAGAGTTTATAAAACAAATAGTATCTTAGGGGATTTAATCTCCTAAAGATACTATTTTTTTATTTATTGTGCTCAGAAGGCATGAATTAATGTCTGCAACGCAGGCGTTTATGCTCTGCGAGAAAAAAGTAAAGTAATAAAGCGGATTAGACATTTTTGTTCTGCTTGAAAAACTTTAAAAAAGCCCTTGACTTTACTATTGCATTTGGCATAGAATGTAGGTTGCACTATTGTGGTGCAGTGTGCATTACTATGCCCTTTTTAGTGCAGTACTATAAACATTGCAACACTTCAGGAAACAATGGTGAAACCGCTATTTTATAGCATTTTTCGCTGGAGTTTCTTTGCTCTAAGGTGTTGACAAATATAATGAGAGGTGGAACGTCAATGGAGAAAAACAGAATACGTCCAGTGAAAGCTGGAAAGAACTTGCGTATGAGTTACTCGAGACAAAAAGAGGTACTTGGAATGCCTAATTTAATCGAGGTCCAGAAGAACAGTTATGACTGGTTCGTTAAGGACGGATTAAAGGAAGCATTTGCAGATATCTCTCCTATTCAGGATCGAGGCAACCAGCTTGAGTTACATTTTGTTGACTTCGCACTGTGCAAGGATGAGGTGAAATATACTATTCCTCAGTGCAAGGAAAGAGATGCAACATACGCAGCACCTTTAAAGGTTAAAGTGCGCCTTGTTAACAAGGAGTCCGGCGATATGCAGGAGCACGAGATTTTTATGGGTGATTTACCACTTATGACTGAGACAGGCACATTCGTTATCAACGGAGCAGAGCGTGTTATTGTCAGTCAGCTTGTCCGTTCACCAGGTATCTATTATGCGATTGGCCATGATAAGATTGGTAAGGAGCTTTACTCTTGTACAGTTATTCCTAACCGTGGTGCATGGCTTGAGTATGAGACAGATTCCAATGACGTTTTTTATGTACGTGTAGATCGTAACAGAAAGGTACCAGTTACAGTTCTTATTCGTGCCCTTGGTTTAGGAACAAATCAGGAAATTATAGATGTATTTGGCGAAGAGCCAAAGATTCTTGCTACATTCGCAAAGGATCCAGCTATCACAGAGAAGAACCCACAGGGTAGCTACGAGGGAGGTCTTTTAGAACTTTATCGTAAGCTTCGTCCAGGTGAGCCTCTTGCAAAGGATAGCGCAGAGTCTCTTATCCACGGTATGTTCTTTGACCCAAGACGTTATGACCTTGCTAAGGTTGGACGCTATAAGTTCAACAAGAAGCTTATGTTTAGAAACCGTATAACAGGTCACGTTCTTGCAGAGGATGTCATTGACACTACAACAGGCGAGATTATCGCTAAGGCTGGCGATAAGGTGACACTTGAGATGGCAGATGCTATCCAGAATGCAGCTGTTACTCATGTATTTGTTCAGACTGAGACTCGCAACGTAAAGGTTCTTTCTAATATGATGGTAGACATCACAAAGTTTGTTGATTGTGATGCAAAGGCTCTTGGTATTACAGAGCTTGTTTACTATCCAGTTCTTGAGAGAATTCTTGCTGAGAATACAACAAAAGAAGATATTGAGGATGCTATCGAAAGATCTGTAGCAGATCTTATTCCAAAGCATATTACTGTAGAGGATGTATTTGCATCTATCAACTACAATATGCATCTTGAGTACGGCGTTGGTAAGGATGATGATATTGATCACCTTGGAAACCGTCGTATCCGTGCAGTTGGTGAGTTGTTACAGAACCAGTACAGAATTGGTTTATCACGTCTTGAGAAGGTTGTACGTGAGCGTATGACTACACGTGATCTTGAGGACATTTCTCCTCAGAACCTCATCAACATCAAGCCTGTTACAGCTGCAATCAAAGAGTTTTTTGGTTCATCACAGTTGTCACAGTTTATGGATCAGAACAATCCACTTTCAGAGTTAACACATAAGAGACGTCTTTCAGCTCTTGGTCCTGGTGGTCTTTCAAGAGACCGTGCAGATTTCGAGGTTCGAGACGTTCACTATTCTCACTACGGACGTATGTGTCCTATCGAGACACCTGAAGGACCAAACATCGGTCTTATCAACTCTCTCGCTAGCTATGCTCGTATTAATGAGTACGGCTTTATTGAGGCACCATATAGACGTATTGATAAGTCAGACCCAGAGAATCCTCGTGTAACAGATGATGTTGTTTACATGACAGCAGATGAAGAGGATAACTACCATGTAGCACAGGCTAACGTCAAGCTTGATGAGGAAGGTCACTTCCTTAGAAAGAACGTATCTGGTCGTTTCCGTGAGGAGACACAGGAGTACGACAAGACTATGTTTGACTACATGGATGTATCTCCAAAGATGGTATTCTCTGTAGCTACAGCGCTTATTCCATTCCTTCAGAACGACGATGCTAACCGTGCCCTCATGGGTTCAAACATGCAGCGTCAGGCAGTACCTCTTCTTACTACAGAGGCACCAGTTGTTGGTACAGGTATGGAACCAAAGACAGCCGTCGATTCAGGTGTCTGTGTAGTTGCTAAGCGCGCTGGTATTGTTGAATTATCAGAGACAAAGCGTATTATCGTCAAGGCTGACGAGGACGGAACTAGAGATGAGTACAATCTCTTCAAGTTTACACGTTCTAACCAGTCTAACTGTTATAACCAGAGACCTATCGTATTCAAGGGTGACCATGTAGAGGCTGGCGAGGTTATCGCTGACGGTCCTTCTACTAAGAACGGTGAGCTTGCCATCGGAAAGAACCCACTTATCGGTTTCATGACATGGGAAGGTTACAACTACGAGGATGCGGTACTTCTTTCAGAAAGATTAGTTCAGGATGATGTTTACACATCAATCCACATTGAGGAATACGAGATTGATGCTCGTGATACAAAGCTTGGACCAGAAGAAATCACACGTGATGTTGCTGGTGTAGGTGATGATGCACTTAAAGACCTTGACGAGAGCGGTATTATCCGTATCGGTGCTGAGGTTCGTGCAGGTGATATCCTTGTTGGTAAGGTTACACCAAAGGGTGAGACAGAGCGTACTCCAGAAGAGAGACTTCTTCTTGCAATCTTCGGCGAGAAGGCTAGAGAGGTACGTGATACATCACTTAGAGTTCCACACGGTGCTTATGGTATCGTTGTTGATGCAAAGGTATTTACACGTGAGAACGGCGATGAGCTTTCTCCAGGTGTTAATAAGTCAGTACGTATCTACATCGCTCAAAAGAGAAAGATTGGTGTAGGTGATAAGATGGCTGGTCGTCACGGTAACAAGGGTGTAGTTTCCCGCGTACTTCCAGTAGAGGATATGCCATATCTTCCAAACGGACGTCCACTTGATATCGTACTTAATCCACTTGGCGTTCCTTCACGTATGAACATTGGTCAGGTCCTTGAGATTCACCTTTCACTCGCTGCAAAGGCACTTGGATTTGACATTGAAACACCTGTATTTGATGGCGCAAAGGAAATTGATATTCAGGATACACTTGAGCTTGCAAATGACTACGTAAATATGCCATTTGATAAGGATGAGGCAGCAAAGGGTGAAGAGACATTCTATGACAAGTACAAGGATACACTCCTTGATTCAGTTATGGAGTACTTATCAACAAACCGCGCTCACAGAGCTCTTTGGAAGGGTGTTCCTATTTCTAGGGATGGTAAGGTTCAGCTTCGTGATGGTCGTACAGGTGAGCCATTTGATGGTCCAGTTACAATCGGACACATGCATTACCTTAAGCTCCACCACCTTGTAGATGACAAGATTCACGCTCGTTCAACAGGTCCTTACTCGCTCGTTACACAGCAGCCACTTGGTGGTAAGGCACAGTTCGGTGGACAGCGTTTCGGTGAGATGGAAGTTTGGGCTCTTGAGGCGTATGGTGCATCATACACACTTCAGGAAATCCTTACAATGAAGTCCGATGATGTTATCGGTCGTGTTAAGACTTACGAGGCAATTATCAAGGGTGAGAACATCCCTGAGCCAGGTATTCCAGAGTCATTCAAGGTATTACTTAAAGAGCTACAGTCACTTGGTCTTGATGTACGTGTTCTTGATGAGAACCGTGAAGAAGTTGAGCTCATGGAGACTAGTGAATACGGAAATACAGACCTCAACGCTATTATTGCTGGAAGCGACAGAAACTTCGCATTCGAAGATGACAGCTCATTTGCACGAGCAGGCTTCACTACCAAGAAGTTTGATGCAGAGGGCGACCTTGTAGATGATGAGCAGGAAGTTTTCGAGGATGAAGATGACTTCTCTGACGTACCAGAAGATTTTGATGAGGAATAAATAGGAAGGGAGCTACAAAATGCCAGAGAATAAAGAAGCGACATATCAACCAATAGCATTTGACGCAATACAGATTGGATTGGCATCACCTGAAAAGATCAGACAGTGGTCTCGTGGCGAGGTTAAAAAGCCAGAGACAATCAACTATCGTACACTTAAGCCTGAAAAGGATGGTCTTTTCTGCGAGAAGATTTTTGGACCAAGCAAAGACTGGGAATGTCATTGTGGAAAGTACAAGAAGATTCGTTATAAAGGTGTAGTTTGTGATCGTTGTGGTGTTGAAATCACAAAGGCATCTGTTCGTCGTGAACGTATGGGTCACATCGAGCTTGCTGCACCAGTTTCACATATTTGGTATTTCAAGGGTATTCCTTCACGTATGGGACTTATTCTTGATCTTTCACCAAAGACATTAGAGAAGGTACTCTACTTTGCATCATACATCGTACTTGATGCAGCGGATACAGCTCTTATGTATAAGCAGGTTCTTACTGAGGCTGAATACCAGGAAGCTAGAGAGCAGTATGGTAATGAGTTCAGAGTAGGAATGGGCGCTGAGGCTATTCAGGAATTACTTAAGGATATCGACCTCGACGAGGAAGCTACAAAGCTTCAAATTGAGTTAGACAGTGCTACAGGCCAGAAGCGTTCACGTATCATTAAGAGACTCGAGGTTGTTGAGGCATTCCGTGAGTCAGGCAACAGACCTGAGTGGATGATTATGACAGTTATCCCTGTTATTCCACCAGATCTTCGTCCAATGGTACAGCTTGATGGTGGTCGTTTTGCAACATCAGATCTTAACGATTTATACCGTCGTATTATTAATAGAAATAACAGACTTCGTAGACTTCTTGAGCTTGGTGCTCCTGACATCATCGTTCGTAACGAAAAGCGTATGCTTCAGGAAGCAGTTGATGCTCTTATCGATAATGGTCGTCGTGGTCGTGCAGTTACAGGTCCTGGTAACAGACCTCTTAAGTCACTTTCTGACATGCTTAAGGGTAAGTCAGGACGATTCAGACAGAACCTCCTTGGTAAGCGTGTTGACTACTCAGGACGTTCAGTTATCGTCGTAGGACCAGAGCTTAAGATTTACCAGTGTGGTCTTCCAAAGGAGATGGCACTTGAGCTCTTCAAGCCTTTCGTTATGAAGGAGCTTGTTGGAAATGGTATGGCTCACAACATTAAATATGCTAAAAAGATGGTTGAGAAGTTTGAGCCAGAGGTTTGGGACATCCTTGAAGATGTCATCAAAGAGCATCCAGTTATGCTTAACCGTGCTCCTACACTTCACAGACTTGGTATTCAGGCTTTCGAGCCAATTCTTGTAGAAGGTAGAGCTATCAAGCTTCATCCACTTGTATGTACAGCTTTCAACGCCGATTTCGACGGTGACCAGATGGCTGTTCACCTTCCACTTACACAGGAGGCACAGGCTGAGTGTAGATTCATGCTTCTCTCACCTAACAACCTCTTGAAACCTTCAGACGGTGGCCCTGTTGCCGTTCCTTCACAGGATATGGTACTTGGTATCTACTACCTTACACAGGAGCGTGGTACTACAGTAGGCGACGGTAGAGAAGAGCTTGGTGAAGGTAAGGCGTTCAAGAACCTTAACGAAGCAATCCTTGCTTACGAGAATAAGGCTCTTACAATGCATGCTCGTATTACAGTTCGTATGACAAAGAAATTGGCAGAAGGAACTGTAATTTCAGGCAATGTTTCTTCTACACTTGGTAGACTTATCTTTAACGAGATTATTCCTCAGGATCTTGGTTACGTTGATCGTACAAATCCTGAAAATGAGCTTGTTCCAGAGATTGACTTCCACGTTGGTAAGAAGCAGTTAAAGCAGATTCTTGAAAAAGTTATTAATACACATGGAGCTACAAAGACAGCAGAGGTTCTTGATGATATCAAGGCTATGGGTTATCACTACTCAACAATTGCTGCCATGACAGTTTCAATTTCAGATATGACAGTTCCTGCTCAGAAGCCAGAACTTATCGCTCAGGCCGAAGAGACAGTTGATAAGATTACTCGTCAGTACAAGCGTGGTCTTATCACAGAAGAAGAGCGTTATCGTGAAGTAGTTGATACTTGGAAAGAGACTGATGATGAGCTTACTAAGGACCTTCTCGATGGTCTTGATAAGTACAACAACATCTTCATGATGGCTGATTCAGGTGCCCGTGGTTCTGATAAGCAGATTAAGCAGCTTGCAGGTATGCGTGGTTTGATGGCTGATACAACAGGTCGTACAATCGAGCTTCCTATCAAGTCAAACTTCCGTGAGGGTCTTGACGTACTTGAGTACTTCATGTCAGCTCATGGTGCTCGTAAGGGTCTTTCTGATACAGCTCTTCGTACAGCCGATTCAGGATACTTGACACGTCGAATGGTTGACGTTGCTCAGGAACTTATTATCCGTGAGTCAGACTGTGTTGCTGGTACAGATCGTGAGATTCCAGGTATGTGGGTATACGCATTCATGGATGGCCGCGAGGAAATCGAGTCTCTTAAGGATCGTATCACAGGTAGATTCTCATGCTACTCAATCTACGATGCTAAGGGTGAGATGATTGTTAAGGCAAATCATATGATTACACCAAAGCGCGCTGCAGCTATTATCGAGCGCGGTGTTGATGATAAGGGCGAGCCAATCAAGAAGGTTAAGATTAGAAACGTACTTAACTGTCGTTCACACGTTGGTGTTTGTGCTAAGTGCTACGGTGCTAACATGGCATCTGGACGTGCTGTACAGGTTGGTGAAGCTATTGGTATTATCGCTGCTCAGTCAATCGGTGAGCCTGGTACACAGCTTACCATGAGAACATTCCATACTGGTGGTGTTGCTGGTAACGATATTACACAGGGTCTTCCTCGTGTCGAGGAGCTTTTCGAGGCAAGAAAGCCAAAGGGTCTTGCAATTATTACAGAGATTGCCGGAACAGTTACTATCGAAGAAGATTCTAAGACAAAGAAGAGAGAGGTTGTTGTTACAAACTCTGAGACAGGTGATGTAGAGAAATACCTCATCCCTTATGGTTCACGTATCAAGGTTCTTGCAGGTCAGGAGCTTGAGGCTGGTGATGAGCTTACAGAAGGTTCTGTAAACCCACACGATATCCTTGCTATCAAGGGTAAGGCAGCTGTTCAGGATTACCTTATCCGTGAGGTACAGCGTGTTTACCGTTTACAGGGTGTTGATATCAACGACAAGCATATCGAAGTACTTTGCCGTCAGATGCTCAAGAGAATCAGAATCGACGATGCTGGTGATACAGGATTTATGCCTGGTTCACTTGTTGATTGGCTTGATTTTGAGGATGCTAACGAGCAGATGGAAGCAGAGGGCAAGGCAGTTGCTACAGGTACTCAGGAACTCCTTGGTATCACAAAGGCCGCTCTTGCTACTAATTCATTCCTTTCAGCTGCTTCATTCCAGGAGACAACTAAGGTTCTTACTGATGCGGCTATCAAAGGCAAAATCGACCCACTCAACGGACTCAAAGAGAACGTTATCATTGGTCGTTTGATTCCAGCTGGTACAGGTATGAAGAGATACTCTAACATTCCTCTTTCTACTGACGCTCAGCTTGCAAACACAATCGATACAGAAGAGTTCGAGTTTGAAGCAGGGACTGAACTTGAAGAAGTAACAGAAGAAGTTGTTGCTGAAACAGAAGAATTCTAATTCAAAACTACCAAGAGGCTAGGTGTTCACCTAGCCTCTATTTTACGTTACTCGTAAATTTCATTTTCGTAACTGAAATGTGTATATCCGCTATTCACTGTAATTTGTAAGTATGATACTAGCCCGCCCCTACCCCCCGCCTCTGGCTATCACCTACCTGTATTACAATTTCGCGAAGATTATAGATTCCCTTAGCGTCAAAAGGGAGCATCTTTATGTGTCTTTTTATAGCTTTTACAGTTTGAATAGAATGTGTGAGGCTTGGCGGACACTCAAGATTCCTAATAATAGTTTTTAATCTAGCTTGGTTATACTTGTTTATCGATTACATTCGCTAAGAGGATTTTTAAAAAGTGTTTTTTGTTTGTATAGTCACCAAGGCACATTCGACGTCCTGTCTCAACGTGCCCTTTTCAGCCGCCGTCCTGGCGGCTGATGACTATACAAATCAAAAAACACTTTTAAATCCTCTAAGCTCACTCCAATGATAAACAAGTATAACCAAGCTAGATTAAAACTAATACTACTATAATAATTATGTCCGCCAAAGCTACACATTCTACCGAAAACTGTAAAACTTTAAAAAAGACACATACAATAAAAGATGCGATTCTTGACGCTTAGGGTATCATAATCTGAAGGCGAAGTAATACAGGTAGGTGATAGCCAGAGGCGGGGGGTAGGGGCGAGCTAGTATCAAAAGTTAAGTTTTACAGTGAATAGTGACATTTACACTTGACAGAACCAAAAACAGGAAATATAATATTCTAGCATGCGCAAATAGGGTTACTATGCCTATTTTTAGCTGCAAAGAATAAATTAGGAGGTAAAAAAGAATGCCAACATTCAACCAGCTAGTTAGAAAAGGTCGTCAGACATCTGTAAAGAAGTCTACTGCACCAGCGCTTCAGAGAGGTTACAATTCTCTTAAGAAGAAGCCAACAGAGACATCTTCTCCACAGAAGCGTGGCGTATGTACTGCTGTTAAGACAGCTACACCTAAGAAGCCTAACTCAGCTCTTAGAAAGATTGCCAGAGTTCGTCTTTCAAACGGAATCGAAGTTACATCTTACATTCCAGGCGAAGGTCACAATCTTCAGGAGCATAGCGTTGTTTTGATTCGT
>Ga0129307_1002114_pt1 | contig 17359 bp, 14 predicted proteins | sample P1105metagenome_FD_94437 | JGI IMG/M metagenome (GOLD analysis project Ga0129307, IMG submission 94437) | Capybara group fecal microbial communities from Wisconsin, USA - P1105 metagenome | ecosystem: Host-associated > Mammals > Digestive system > Large intestine > Fecal | place: USA: Wisconsin... | reverse complement strand
GTGTTCGGCATACGCTTTTGCCACCATACCAATAAACGGATGAACGTCTTCCCCATCTGCATTCACTGTTTTCTCCGTAAAGCGGCCCAACAGTATGGCGGGATTCTGTTCTTTAATCTTATCTAGAACGACTTCTTTTTCTTTAGGAATCGAGCGTTTTATTTCATTATCCTTGACAACGACGCCCGCAAAACTGGCCGTAGAAGCAAACAGAACCGCAACAAGGGCTACGAAAATTTTTGAAAATCGTCCAAGCATATTGTTCACGAGCCCAGCCACGCTTATATTCGTACAAACTAAAATATTTGTATTAGTAATCGTAATCAGAAGGATACTCGTAATAATAATAGTAAGCCGTTCCGTCGTAGTTATCGACATACACCAATTCGGTGCCGTCCGTATAGACAATCATCCTCGTATCGTAATCCGAAAATTCATAATAGTGATCCCCGTGATCGTAGCCATCATAATATTCGCCCGGGTCGTAATAAGAACATTCGTCATCAACACAGAGCGTTACATAGCCATCGGAGGTAATCCGCAAATCGACACTCACAGATGGGGACAAAACATAAGTATCGGAGCAATCGTATGGGCCAAAGGAATCGTAACGGCAATCTTCCCCATAATAGTAATGGTATCTCCGGCTCATTCCGCTACCGCGGCCACCATCATCGGGCCCGACACTCCAATCCGGTCCGCAAGCGACAAGGACTAACGCAGTCAACAATAATGGCAAAGCAAAAAACGATTTCATGAGACACTCCTAAAAAAAATTCCCCGAACAACCGTCGGGGATTAATCTACAAAAAGCTAGGCCAAAACGACTAAATTACTTGTAAGCATCGTTGTAAGATTCGACCGAGTTGTCATCACGGGATTCCGGAGCGAGAAGTTCACCGGTGCTGCCGTACTTGCGCTTTTCGTCATCGGTAAGGCGGTTCGTGAGAACTTCGACCTGCGGTTCCTGATGGGCCGTGTTTTCTTCTTCCATGAGAATCTTCTGACCTTCTTCAAGACGGCGCTTGATGCGGTCATCTTCCATCTGCTTCAGGTTCGTACCGACCTTGGCCTGTTCTTCGGAAACCTTGTAGCGTTCGTTGGTTTCGTCCATGACAGCCTTGATACCCACGAGACGACCATCGCTATCGACGCCAAGACCGGCCTTGCGGAGCGTGGAGAGCGGAAGACGGCTTGCGGCAGTCTGGTATTCCGGCAAGAATTCGTAGCCATCGGATGTACCAATCTGGCGGGCTTCGTCCGGCGTCACAAAGTTAAGAGCTTCTTGCCAGCGGGAACTCTGGACATTAGAAGTGAAAGAGACGAGAGCATCATCCAAGCTCCCGGCCTCATCCTTCGGTGTGTTGCCTGCACAACCGAAAAAGAATAGACTCATTGCAGAAAGAAGAACTAATAATTTTTTCATGGGGTACTCCTCCGAAAAAAATCCTATCAAAATATACACATATTTATCACAATTTTTTTAAGTTGTTCCTCTTTTTTTCCGTAAAATGAGCCCATTTTTCCCAATTTATGGATACTTTTTCCATCTTTTTCTACATTACCTCTACCATATGAACGAAGTCAACGCACAGTCTGCCGAAAATAATGAGTCCGTGTCGGGAGAAAAGTCCGACGTTTATCGTATCCACACCAAGGACAACAGAGAAATTGTCCTCGTCGGGACCGCCCACATTTCACAAGTTTCCAAGGAACTGGTCCACGAGACCATCGAAACCGAAAACCCTGACACCGTCTGCGTAGAACTCGACGAAGGCCGCCTCAAGTCCATCCAGGATCCTGATCGTTGGAAAAGCATGGACTTGCGAAACATTATCAAGAAAAAACAGCTCGCCACCCTCATTGCGAACTTGGTCCTCGGATCATACCAGAAGCGCATGGGAGCACAAACGGGAGTAAAGCCGGGTTCCGAACTCAAGGAAGCCGTCGATATTGCAAACAAAAAAAATATCCCGATTGTCCTCGCCGACCGCGACATCAAGATTACCCTCAAGCGCACATGGGCCTGCACTCCGTGGTACCGCAAGTTCAACCTCCTCGGGGGGTTGTTCGCAAGCATCTTCGACAAAACTGAAATCAGCGAAGAAGAGCTCCAGAAAATCAAGGAAAAAGACGCCCTCAACTCCATGATGCAGGAGTTCGGCAAGAGCTACCCCGAAGTCAAGCAAGTGCTCATCGACGAACGAGATCAGTTCCTCGCCAGCAAAATCAAGAACGCACAAGGGGACAAGGTCGTCGCCGTCGTTGGCGCAGGCCATATGCGCGGTATCGCAAGCATCATCGAAGAAGACAAGGAACTCCCAAGCGAAGAATCCATTTCTGTCATCCCCAAGGGAACTCCCATCTGGAAAATTCTCGGCTGGAGCTTAACGTTCTTGATTATCGCAAGCATCGTCTTTGTCGGTTACATCGCAGGAATCGAGAAGGCCGGGCAACTGAGCCTCCAGTGGGCAATGCTTACCGGCGGTGGTGCCGCGCTTGGCGCGATTATCGCAGGCGGCCATCCGCTCACCATACTGGTGGCGCTAGTCATGGCTCCGTTTACAGGGCTCACTCCGCTGATAGGAGTCGGATTTTTCACGGCACTCACGCAAGCTTATGTCCGACCACCTCGCGTGGCCGAAATGGAAACATTGACGGATGATATATGGCAAGTCAGCCACTGGTGGAAAAACCGTGTGACGCGCGTCATACTTTGTTTCCTCTGCCCCGGAATTCCGGCGATTATCGGCAAGATTCTCGCAATTTTCAAGATTTACCAGGCATTTTAAAAGCCCTTTAAATGACATCGACACAATCTGGACGAACTGTTTTTTAGTGCGTCCTCATGTGCCGGTTCAAACAAATTAGTTTGTTCAAAACAATAAGAACACGTAACACTCTTACATAATTCTTACTTCCTTTCGAATATTTTTGTTTACATCTATAATTTCAGTTTTTAATTATTTTTAATATGGGTGAAAAATGGATTAGGGTTAATCAGAGGAGTACAAAATGAAAAAGACTCGTTTTTTGTCGTGTCTTATGCTAGGCACGACGCTATTAACCGCCGGCATTTCAAATACCTTTGCCGCTGACGAAACCCTTAGATCCCTTGCAGAAAAAAATGGAATCTACATTGGTGCGATTCTAAACTCGCAGTGGTTTGGTGGCGGCCTCCCAGGTAACTACGAACAAGTTCACAAAACACAGTTCAATATTGTCGTCGCCGAAAACGAGATGAAGTTCGACGCGACCGAACCGCAGGAAGGCCGGTTCAACTACGGCAATGGCGACAAGATGGTCAAGTACGCCCAGCAAAACGGCATGCGCGTCCGCGGTCACGCCCTCGCCTGGCACAGCCAAGTTCCGGGCTGGGTGAACAACTACAGGAACGACAAGCAGAAACTGCTCAAGGTGCTCAAGAACCACATCCAAAACGTGGTCAGCCACTGGAAGGGCAAAGTCGCCGAATGGGACGTAGTGAACGAAGCCATCAGCAATAACGAACCGATGTGGCGTTCCCAATCCGTATGGTACCAGGGAATCGGCCCTGAATTCATCGACTCCGCCTTCGTGTGGGCGCACGCCGCCGACCCCAATGCGGAACTCTGCTACAATGACTACAACCTTGAACAAGGTGTCAACCCGAAAGCCAAAGCAGGATTCTTGCTGGAACAGGTGAAGCGCTGGGTCAAAAACGGCATTCCTATCCATTGCGTGGGCTCCCAGACCCACGTAGAAGACACCACCACCGACAAGCACTTTATTGGTTCGCCGGACAGCCTCCGCTCCCTCGCCAAGGAACTCGCTAAACTTAACGTCAAGCTGAAAATCACCGAACTCGATATCGGATTCAAGAGCGGCATCAACGTCAGCAAGAGCGACCTCGAACGCCAGGGACAAACGTTCCGTCAATATCTGGACATCATTCTCGAAGAACCGAATGCGGACACGTACCTGATTTGGGGCGTATCCGATAAATGGAGTTGGCTCGGCGGCTTGAACAGACAGAAGGGTCTTATCTACGATGACAACTTGAAACCGAAGCCCGCATACGACAGTATTTTGGTGAGACTCCAGACTTACGAACCGCCTAAGGATACGGCCAAGAAGGACACCACTGTAAAAGATACGACGAAAAAAGACACCACAGTCAAGGATACAACGAAAAAAGATACAACAGACGCTATTGCAAGGATTGCAAGCAGGGCAACAGTTTCCGCATACGTTGCTGGCCGCACGCTGTTCGTGACTGGTTTAGGAACGAAGACAACCGCAAAGATCGATTTGTTCGACATGCAGGGACGCCCCGTGTTCAGCACCCAAAGCGAAAACGGAACCGTAGACCTGAAGAACATTTCTGAAGGATATTACGTCGTCCGCGTCACTGCCGGAAGCGCGAAGACCGTACAGCGGGTGAGCATAAAATAGCTGACGCGCAACGAAAAACGCGCACGTAAAAAAATTGCCGCGACCCTTAATTCCAGGGTCGCGGTTTTTCATTTATAGAAAAATTAACAGACTTTACTGTACGCACCTGACTGAAAATCCGAAGTTTTTCGGTTTCATCATGAAACTGAAGCCCATAGATTTCGACGTCAGATACCAAACCGAGGCTTTATCACCTTCGGTTTCAGAACTCCAGAAGAACGCGAATTTATTTTCGTTTCCGTACGTTCCGTCATCGAACATGTTGCCTGCGGGCATGGCGCTAAACTTGAGCGTATCGTTGCCGTTCGTTTCGCCGGACCAACCGTAATTCGCCTTGATTAAATAGCCCGCATTAAAATCTCCACCGGCAGCCTTCCAGAGGCTTTCGAAGTCCGCATTTGTCGGCAAGCGGAACCCAGCGGGGCAAGCAGACTTTGCGGCATCCCATGTGTAAAGGCTACCATAGACCATGCAATTATCATCGTCTTCCCTGTAGCAAGAACTTCCCGGCATCTTGAAATTCAAGTTGTCCGCCATCCATGTACGGCCATCGATAACGACAGTGCGGTATTTCTGCTTGTCGCGGGCGTCCTTGATTTCTTGCTTGTTCGCTTTGGGGGCGGCAAAGGAGATGCTTGAGACCGCAAAAACAATAGATAATGCAGATATTAAGTATTTCATTTTTCTAAAAATATGCTCTGGATTCTGCTCCTACGAACCTAACTCTACTAAGTGGCTAAAGCCCCAAGTATCGTATATCGTACTTTCAGTCCTCAGAATGACACGAACATTTCGTAAAGACCGTTATAAATCAAGCTCGTCATCCTGAACGGCGAAAGCCGTGAAGGATCCAGGGAATTTACTTCTCGACTCCGATGAGCTGGGTTTCGCCGCGTCCCGGGAGCGGCTTGAATATTTTCACGTTCGTCTGGACCGCAGGGCCGCCAAACGCCTTCATCTCGCAGACAAAGAGGTAATTCATGCCAGCCACCACCTGCGTAGAAACACTTAGCGGCTTCAAGCCCAAATACGCATAATCCTTCGTGCCTTCGGCAAATGCGGCAGAATCTTCAGCCGTAAGCGGACGCTGTTTCGAAAAACCGCCCATAAGCATTTCTTCGGTCTTGCCGGTTTCAAGGTCCGCAAAGAACGCGGCGACTTCGGCCTTAGCCGTCTCGACACCGCCTTCGGCGTTGATTCGCTTGTTAGAAATTCCATAAGCAAGCGTCACGTTGGCGTTCGGTTCAAGCGTCTTGAGTTCTTCCGAGCTTGCCTTGCGACCGCCGCTACCGTACGTGCAGAACGGCACAACGACTTTGCCGCTCAAATCGTTCGCTTCGAGGAACGTGTAAATGGGCGGAGTGAACGTCCCGAACATAATCGGATACCCGAGGAACACGGTATCGTACTTCGCGACATCGAGCTTTGCATTCACGAGAGCGGGCCACTGCTTGCTTTCGCGTTCGGCACGGACTTCGGCAATCGTGCTATCGTAAGTCGAAGGGAGAGGCTTTACCAGCTGGAGTTCAAATTCGTCTGCATTGCGGGCTTCCTTGAAAACCTGAGCCAACTTTTTGGTCGCTCCCGTCTGCGAGAAATAAACGACCACAGATTTTGTTGCAGGTTTCGCGACCTCGGCCGCCGGCGCAGTTTGAACTTTAGATTGCGGTATTGTTTGCGCAGATTCCTGCTTTTCACAAGCGGAGAACATCGCCGATGCGGCAAATACCGCCGACACAGCGAGAGCAAATTTCAAGGAACGGGACATAATCACCTCCAAATTAAACTTTTTTCAATGAAAAGATATTTATTTTTAAGAAATGGAATTTATAATATTTGTCTTATTGTTCGTTTTGGCACTGTTCGTATTTATTTTCGGACGGGCGATAACAAAAAAAGAGCGGCAAGCATCCGAGCTACCGCAAAATAAAGACTTATTTACTCAAGCCTGCAAAGCCGCAAAAGGTTTCAAAATAGCCACAATCATATCTTCATCCCTCCCCTTATTATTGCTCATTCCATTCCTCTTCGATGAACCAACACACTCCACCGGGGATGACCTCCTTATATTTTTCATTTTTTTATCTATAATCATACTCTTTTTGTCAGGGACCTGCATTCTCAGCTACAATTACCTTTTCTTCACATCCAGCGATACAAAGGCTTTCTATATTCTGCTGACTCCATTCATCCCTATTTTCATCATAGGCTCTTTTATAATATTAGTGGGCGGCGGCTTTCTCGGAATTTTTCTGATGCTGCCTTACGTTATAATCTTGGCTGTAATGGCAAAGATTTTGTATTTTAAAAGGCAACAGTTCAACGCAAGGCAGGGCAACTCGTAAAAAGGTGCCTATCGTCGTTTTTCTTTCATCATTCAGTGCGATTTACTGCTACAATTTTCTTTTTTACGTCGCAGACAACAAAACAGCCACCATTATCCTGTTCATTCCGCTCTCTCCCTTAATTCTATGTTGTCTTATGGCTTTTCCGATTCTTTTTCCATGTGCCATTTTCATGCTCATAACGAGTTTAATTTTGCAATCAAAAAGAAAACGCTTTTTTAAGACCATAGAAGATTCTGTCTTTTTGGACAAGCCGGCAAACTAAGTCTCGACTTTGTGCCGTACATCACTATTGCAAGCAAAAAGCATCGCGAAGTCGCAATTTCAAAAGAAATTTTCAACTTACTAGACATCGGAACATACAATAATATCCTTTTCAAAAAAAATTGATTATTTTAAGAATCAATAAAAAGGATGTTGTTTATGGGATATTCATCTAGTCACATTTTCGGAACTGCTGTGGTTTTGGCAGCATGTTTCACAACCGCAACACACGCCGCCATCGACGTCACAGTCAATACGCAGAAAGGCGTCATGAAAATTTCGCCGTATCTGTACGGTCGAAACATCGACAAAATAAGCGACGGCACCGCCGAAACCGATTCTACCGAAGAAGCGTTCATCAGCCAGATGCTCGAAGCGGGAGTCCACTTTTTGCGTGCGAACAACGGCAACAACGCCACACGATACAACTGGCGCCACAAAATGACCGTTCACCCCGACTGGTACAACAACGTCTATTCGCACGACTGGGCCAACACCGCCCAGAAAGTTCTCGGCAAGATGCCCAGAATCGACGCCATGTACGCTTTCCAGCTCACCGGATGGGCCGCTAGTTCCACCGATTACAACTTTGGCGACTGGAACTGGAAACAGGAACATGGTCAAAATGCAAAATCAACGCTAGACCTCGCGGGTGGCGGCGAAGTCGCAGACGATGGCGAAACGCTTATCAAAGCTGGCGATTACAAGCTTTACAACATGGAATGGCCCGCCGACTCCACAGTCGCAATTATCCCGTACTGGAGAGACGAACTCAAATTTGACATGAACCGTTTCAAGTACTGGAGCATGGACAACGAAATGGAAATCTGGCGCGGCACGCATTCCGACCTCGACTTGCCCGTCACGGGAGATTTTCTGGTAGAGCACTACATCGACGTTGCCAAGAAGGCCCGCGCTCTGTGGAAAGACATCAAACTCACCGGCCCTGTCACCGCGAACGAATGGCAATGGTGTTCCATCGGTTCGTACAACAAAGAAGACCGTCCTAAAGGCCCCGACCGCAATTACTGCTGGCTCGAATACTTTATCATGAAAATCGCCGAAGAACAAAAGAAATCCGGTGTGCGACTGCTCGATGTTTTCGACATACATTGGTACCCAAGCGAAAAAGATTACGAATCCCGCATGAACTGGCACCGTGTACTGTTCGACACGACCTATAACTACCCAGGCGCCAACGGAATCAAGAACGTCACCGGCAAATGGGACAATAACAACACCAAGGAATTCATCTTCAAGCGCATCAACGATTGGCTTAATCAATACTTTGGTGAAGGTCACGGCATCACGCTTGGCATCACCGAAACAAGCCTTATCGACGAAGACGACCCGATGGTCACAGCCCTCACCTACGCCTCGTTCATCGGCACCATGCAAGAAAACGGCGTCGAGATTTTCACCCCGTGGACTTGGAACGACGGCATGTACGAAGTCCTCCACCTTTTCAGTCGTTACGGCCATGCAAACCGCGTGCAATCGATATCATCTAACGATTCGCTCATTTCGGCTTACAGTTCCATTACAAACAAAGGTGATTCACTGACAGTCATCTTCGTGAACCGAGCCGAAAAAGACGCCCAGGAAGTGCAACTGAAAGTGGACAATTTCGATGCAAAAACAAAATTCAAAACGCTCACCCTTGCCGGAATTACAGGCGAAACGTTCGTATCGCACACGAAAAACGCACTGAAAGAAGACGCCGTAAGCGCTAAAGTCAGTGGAGGTTCGACCAGTGCAACCACAAGTTCAGCAAATAAATTCACAATGACATTGCCTGCAAAATCCATCACTGCAGTACTATTGACCACCGAAAAGCCCCAAGTCGTCGATTCAACCGACGCCATCAAACCCGGCGAGCTACATAGACACACTGGAATTAGCACCGCGAGATTCGCCATCGCCACACAAGGCCGGAACATAGTTGTATCAAGTATTGCGGGCAATCGAGATAACGCCACCGCAACGCGATACGCTCTAAGCAACGTCCTCGGACAAGTTATCGCAAGCGACATCTGGAACACAAACGCGACAACGTTCAACCTTACAGCACCACACGCTGGCAAATACATTTTGAGAGTCGGCGAACAAAGTTATAACGTTACTGTTAAATAAATAAAGCTTAGAAAAATACAGAAAAGGCTGCGAAAAATCGCAGCCTGATTTATTGTTTTGTGTCTTATAAACATTACTTGCATAATTCAGCTTGTTCAAGCAAATTTGAAGTAATCACATATTCATAAGCTTGAATTCTTCTTCCTATAGTCGCAACAGGTCCGCCCACTTTTTGATATGAATCAACGACTCTTATATCTGTTTTTTCATTCTTAACAGATCCCATAAATGAAATACACTTTGGAGAATTTCCCAAGAATTTCATTTTCACATCAATTAATCTAGAATCACAGCCATTAATATACAAACCACATTGGTACCACGGGACATTTATTTCACGGGTCGTATCAATAAACAAGAAATGATTCCCATTTTTTATTGTAACATCAAGAGTATCCTCCATATAAAACGTCAATTGGACATCTACACCCGACTCATTTAAGACCCCATCAAGTTGATTAGCGATCTCATCAGAGCAATCATCACAATCAGATGTACAGGCAGACAAAAGCCATACAATTAAACAAAATCCTAATTTTTTCATACAGATACCTCTTAAAGTTTTTTCCAATAATCAAATAATTTATCTAAATCGCCATTTGTGTAATTACGACCATTTTTTCCAGATGGATAATTCTTTTTTATATAGCTTTTTAAAGCGTCCCATGATTTCGAATTGAAAAATGCAGTTTCTATTTCTTTTATTGTAAATCCAGAAACTTTATCAATTTTCTTGGCACCATCCGCTGTTTCTATTTTATCATCAATCAAATCATCTACAAGCCCTGTATAATCATGTCCATACGTTCCATATACATGTCCTTTAACCTTCATTATGAGTTCGGGATCAACATACCTTTTTCGTGCAAAATATATTTCCATTCCTCTTGCAAAAGTCTCCTTATAAACAGTCTCTAAACTACTATAGTTTCCTTTTTTCTGATTTTCATGCTGCGACATATGCGCAATTTCATGAATTGTGTTACGATATATAATCCTTGAATTAAAGTCCCTCGTCTGAACAGAAATAAAATCATCAAACAAGAAAAAAGATTCAGTATGCGTACACGCCCATGAATTAGGACCACACCCAACATTATTTTCATAGTCTTTATTATCCTTATAGTAAACTACGATATCCATACTCATATTCGAAGCCGTATTAGTTCTTGGTTTCTTTAAGCCAAATCTATCCCCATACCAGTACTGGTACGCAGCAGTCCACACAGCGCACCACTTAGCCTTATTACCTGTAAAAGTTTCATTCCAGTCAGATTTATAATTGTTATGTTCAATTTCCAAGTCTTCCCCATACGAAGAATGACCATCTTCCAACAAGAATTCATCGGAATCAAAATTTGCTTCAAAGTCAATTTTGAAAGTCCATTTCTCAGGGATTTTGAACTTTCCATCCTTATCGGTATGAGCCTCACGCCAATAATAGGAATAACCGCCAGTAACACGCACACCAACAAGCGGTTGAACACCAAGTATATCATCCTTGAACTTTAGCTGACCGCCCAATTTCTTTCCACCACCAAACAACGACCAGCCCAATACAGGGCTTTCACCCGGTTGAAGTTTTTGTGCATCAACTCTATTTCCCAAATTTCCGGTCATGGAAAGTGATTCCCATTCAATATCGCGAAGCGAAACGCCAACGTCATTCAACTTTTCCATAAGTGAACCCGACTGATCGGACGCTTTCTTAGCCAAGGCACGCACGGCAGTTGTTGAATCTGCGCCATCAGAACATTCGTTGTCATCACAATCATCGTCAAGAGGTTCGACAAGGAACAATTTCTTGATAATTTCATACTTCGTCGGACCGAACTTGTAATTAACGGGCACAGTCGCAAACATCGGAATGATAGAATCCGGAAGCAACGGATCTATATATACGGCCGGTTTGCGGATAGGCTTGTAATCCAAAGGATGTTTGAACAAAACAAGCGAAGTGTCGTAAGCTTTCAATTCAGACACACCCTTTTTTCCGTTTGCAAGGAAACGGACATAAAGGTAGTTAGGTTCCAACGTCAGCTGCTCCACTTCCTGCGAATCTGCTCCCGACTTCGCAAGGACTTGCTTACGCATGGCCTTACTCATATTTTCAACAGAGTAAGGGTCATTCGCAGGGTCACTGATAATCGTATTTGTGATAAGGTTGACGCCACTTGCACCCGTCATTTCAGTAGCTTCAGATGTATTCGTTGAACTTTCGGTAGGCGATGAATTATCGCTACAACCCAAAATAGCCACAGTAGATAATGCTAATAAAAGCTTTTTCATTTATTCCCCTTCTTATTTTGTTAATGATTAGGTGTAATCAATATAAGTTCACGTTTAAAAAAAAGAAAATTGTATATTTTTTTTTGCAAATTAAAAAAAGCCGCGACGAATCGCGACCACTTTTTTGACTTTATAGCACTTCTCAGCTAAGTATTACTTGTACATATAAACTTTGCCGTTGGGGAACTTGAATTCCTTCATTCCGGCAGTGTTCACCTGACTCACAGAATTCACTTCGCCGCCGTAGAAGATTGTGCTACCCTTATATTCCGGCTTGAATGCAGCTTTTTCTGAGCCGTAGTAGTTGTCGCTCGTAAAGCTGACAGAAGCGCACTTAGGAGTATCGGTCGAATAGTCGCCGAACGCAAGGAGCACACCGCCGGTAATTTCAAATCCGGTATCCGTATCGATGAGGCCGCCTGCCATGTTGGAAGGACATCCGTTGCCACCGCCCTGCTGACCGCCCATGCCCGGGAAGCCGCCCATGCCGCCGCCCCAGCCACCACCCATGCCACCTTGGTTTTCGTAACTCTGGCCAGTGATTTCGAGAATCAGCACGCCGCCGGTCATCTTTGCAGAACCGTTTGCGTCGAGCACGTCAATCATGTTGCCCTTCGAGGCGATGTAGTGGTAACCGCCGCTAATCACGGCATGGCCACTAGACTCGCTGAACATGGAATATCCACCCGAATTTTCCTTGGCGCCGCCAGCAGCATTCCAGCCGTCGTTGGTCGCAAAAGTAGAAGTAACGCCACCCTCGGCAAAAATTCTGTAAGCTTCCAAGCCTTCGTAAGCCGTAACTACGTTAATCGTAGAGCCACTCAAATGCAAGGCAGAATCCGCATGGATACCGTCATCCTTCGTGGAAATGGTCACGTCGCCGGCATTCATGAAGACTTTATACTTTGTATGCAAGCCATCATCATCGGCAGTCACGTTAATCGTACCACCGTTCACGTAAATAAATTTATCTGCAACCATGCCCTTGCCCGTAGAGGTCACCTTGATTGTAGACTTTTCCGTAGAATCGCTTATAACCACAAAGTTGGCCGCCTGAATGCCATCATCGCCAGCCTTAATGGTGATGTTGCCACCCCTGATATCGACAATGCCCTTGCCTTCGACAATTTTCTTGCACTTGCCGTCAGTACCTTCTTCGCATTCATCACTTTCAAGTGCATCGCCCTTCTTGGCAGTAAGATTCAGGGTTCCACCAGAAATCTGGACGCTGCCCTTGCCCTTGATGGCGTTTTCTTCAGCTTCAACGGTGATATTGCCGTTCTTGATTTTAAGGTCGTTGCTGCACTGGATGCCGTTTCTGAACTTGCCCTTGACAGTCAAGGTACCAGCGCCCTTGATGTTCATATCGTCTCTGGCATAAATCGCGGCTTTCGCAGTATCCTGCGTCCCGTTGACCTTGGTAAACAGATGATTGCCGTTGCCATCTTCGACAACGTTGGTCGTGCCCTTCACCAAATGGAGCACAGTTTTGTCAGCATTCGCCACAAGAATCGGAGAGTTGGAACTCTTGATGGTCGCGTTATAGAGGTAGATGCCCGTATTGCCTTCGTTTTCTGCAGCCGGGGTATTCACCACGATCTGGAAGTCAGACGATTCGCCGGTGACGTAATAGGCGCCCGGGCAAGTAATCGTTGCGCTTTTATCCTTAATTTCAACGCAGCCGTTGTTGTTTTCTACGGTGGCCGAAGTCCCGGCAAGTTTCAAGAGAATCTGGGTGCCATCCAAAGTCCTTGCATCTTCGTTGTCGTTTTCGTTGTCACCGGATTCCGAACTGCGCGGAACGACAACGCTAGAGCTGGAAACAGGGGAAATGGGAACCACGTTACTCGAGCTGGAAACTTTATGGCCGGGGAAAACATTGCTGGAACTCGAGACAACAACGCCAGGGATAACATTACTGGAACTAGAAGTTCCGATTTCTGGGGTTACAACGCTAGAACTGGAAACCACATTACCGGGAATCGCAGCATCGGAACTGGAAACTTCACCGCCGGGAACCACAGCACTAGAACTTAAAATTTCACCGCCAGAAGACATCTCCACAGGCAGTGTTCCACTATCAGGGGCCGCAATTGTGCTATTATCATCACCACACGCCACTAAAGCCAAAACTGCTGTAACAGCAATCACAGGCACTTTTTTTAACATCATAGAGCACTCCATTTTTTCATAATATAGGATTATAAGTTCTATTCCTAAAAAATGGTCCGTCTGCCACCGATTTTCCGTTGAAGCCAATACAACAGGATTTTTTGACTTTTGCGGCTATTTTATTTATTTTTTGACTGGTGCAAATGGGTTAATCGAGGATTACTGGATGAAAAAGTTCCAATTTTTTTCACGCTTTGCACTTGGCACCGCTTTTTTTAGTGCAACTTTCTTGAACGCTTACGCAGCGGACGCAACCATCCGAGAACTCGCCAAGGAACGCGGCCGCTTTATCGGCACCATTCTGAACAGCGAATGGTTCAACGACGCCATAGAACCTGAATTCGAAGAAATTCACAAGACTCAATTCAACGTCGTCGTCGCCGAAAACGAGATGAAGTTCGACGCCACCGAGCCGAAAGAAAACGAGTTCAACTTTGAAAAAGGCGACAAGATGGTGAAATACGCACAGGCAAACGGCTTGCGCGTTCGCGGTCACGCTCTCGCCTGGCACAGCCAAGTTGCAAACTGGGTAAACGACTACAAAGGACAAAAAGAAAAACTGCTCGCCGTTCTCAAGAACCACATCACCAAAGTCGTCGGGCACTGGAAAGGCCAAATCGCCGAATGGGACGTGGTGAACGAAGCCGTCAATGACGATTACAATGCCGACTGGCGTTCCACGAATTCCGTTTGGTACGAAGGCATCGGCGCTGAATTTCTCGACTCCGCATTTGTCTGGGCGCACGAAGCCGACCCGGATGCGGAACTCTGCTACAACGACTACTCCCTGGAATGGGGCCTGCGCGAAGGTTCCAAGGCAAGCTTTGTCGTGGAACAAGTCAAGCGCTGGAAAAAGAACAACATTCCAATCACTTGCGTGGGCACGCAAACCCACATTGAAATTGCGCACGAGACGACACCGCAAAACGTACGCGCACTCGCAAAAGCACTCGCCGAACTCGGCGTGACGCTCAACATCACCGAACTTGACATTGGGTTCCCGAAAGGTTCGGCAGGCCAGCTCGGCGCCGCCGACTACGCAAAGCAGGGACACTTGTACCGCCAATTCATGGACGTGTTCCTCGAAGAACCGAACATGGGCGAATTCGTCATCTGGGGACTTACCGATGCGCACAGCTGGCTTGACGAACAGCAAGGCAAGACCGAAGGGCTCCTGTACGACAAGCAATACAAGCCGAAGCCCGCTTACGACAGCGTCATGGCGAGCCTCAAGGCGCACCCGGCATCTGAAGTTAAAACGCCGTACCCAGATTCAATCCTCAACCCGCCAAAGACCAATCCCAAAGATACCACGGCAAAGGACACGACAGTAAAAGACACGACCGTTCGCGATACAACCGTCAAGGATACGACCGATGCAATCAAAATGTTTAACGTGCCAAGCAGCGTTTCGCTGCAACTCGTTGGTCGAACGTTGTTCGTAACAGGAGCGACTGCGACGAACAGCGCAAAGATAGACATGTTCGATATGCAAGGGCGCCCGATATTCAGTACAAAGTACAAGAACGGCCGCGTGGACCTTTCCACAATCGCCGAAGGACTTTACGTAGTTCGCGTAAAGGACGGTTCCACAAGCCTTATTAAGCGAATTGCTATTAAATAAATCATGGATTTTTCGTGGCAATCCGCCACTCAGAAAGACGAACGCACGCATCATCCTCGCAAAAGCGAGGATGAAATTTTTTTCTCGTTAATGTGACCTAGTCACTGTTTTACCGCACCGCAAAATCTAAAATATAGGTGTAAACAAAAACATAAGAGGTAAAACAATGACTGAATTACAAATCACCAAAGACAACTTTGAACAAGAAGTCCTCAAATCCGACAAACCCGTCCTGATTGATTTCTGGGCACCGTGGTGTGGCCCGTGCCGTATGCTCTCGCCCACCATCGCAGAAATTGCCGAGGAAAGCAAGGACAAAGTAAAAGTCGGTAAGGTAAACGTTGACGAAGAAAGCGAACTTGCAAGCATGTTCCGGGTGTCCAGCATTCCGTTACTCGTCGTCATGAAAGACGGTAAAGTCGTCAATTCCGCCGTCGGCGTCCGCCCGAAAAGCCAAATCTTGAAAATGCTTTAATCTAGCCTCCTTAACCATCAACCCCCGCCAGCGTCAAAACTGGTGGGGCACACTTTTTATATATTAAAATCGACGGGCATTTTATGATTACAAGACTCAACGCAACCCCAATCAGTCAAAATCTCCCCAAGATTCCGTTTTGGGCGAACCTTTCTTCCGAAGAAAAGGCGCTCGTGTCCCAGCGTGCCTTGACAAAGAGTTTCAACAAGGCACAAATCATAACAAGCGACCATTCCGCATGCCTCGGGATTATCCTCATCCTAAAGGGTGGGGTTCGCATCAGCCTCATTTCCGATGAAGGTCGCGAAGTCACGCTCTACCGCGCCCACGCAGGCGAGTTCTGCGTTTCAACCGCTTCGTGCGTCATTCACCAGCTGACATTTGAGGCGAACGTTTCGGCCGAAGAAGATACGACCGTACTCATCATTCCTTCATCCGTTACAGCCCGGCTCATGGAAAGGAACATCTACGTGCGTTCATTTGTCTTTGAACAGGAGACGGAACGTTATTCGCAGACAATTTGGGCAATCCAGCAGATGCTCTTCAAAAAATTTGACCAGCGCCTCGCCACTTACTTCATTGACGCCTACCAAAGCACAGGCAAGCCCGAAATCAAGAAAACCCAAGAAGAAATTGCTCGCGACGTGAATTCCGCCCGTGAGGTGGTGGCCCGCATGCTCCAGGAATTCGCAGCCAAAGGCCTTGTCGAAATCAAACGTGGGAAAATCGTACTCCGCAATATCGAAGGGCTGAAGAAAATCCTTTAGAAAGAAGCGCTTTTTTTCTATATTTGCGCGCGAACGACGCAAGTTGCGCCGCATTAACTAACCGGAGGCTAAAATGGCTCTACAGTTCTACAACACCGCATCGCGCAAGAAAGAAGTATTCACACTCCCCGAAGGCGTTCCCGCCGTGCGCATGTACTGTTGTGGCCCGACGGTGTACCATTTCGCCCACATCGGGAACCTCCGCACGTACATTTTCGAAGACTTCCTGGTCCGTACGCTCAAGTACTACGGCTACAAGGTGAACCACATCGTGAACATCACCGACGTGGGCCACCTCACCAGCGACGCTGACTCCGGCGACGACAAGATGGAAAAGGGAGCCGCCCGCGAAGGCAAGTCTGTCTGGGACATCGCGAAGTTCTACACCGACGCCTTCATGGCCGACTGGCATCGTCTCAACATCCAGGAACCGACCCGCTGGACGCCTGCCACGCAGCACATCCAGGAACAGATTGAATTGGTGAAGACCCTGGAAGAAAAGGGCTACACCTACCGCACATCCGACGGCATTTACTTCGACAGCCTCAAGTTCCCGCGCTATGCCGACTTCGCCCGCCTCGACGTGGAAAACCTCCGCAAGGGTAGCCGCATCGACATGGGCGAAAAGCACAACGCCACCGACTTCGCTCTGTGGAAGTTCAGCCCGAAGGACAAGAAGCGCGCCATGGAATGGGACAGCCCGTGGGGTGTCGGTTTCCCCGGCTGGCACATCGAATGCTCCGCCATGGCCATGAAGTACAACGGCCCCACACTTGACATCCACTGCGGCGGTACCGACCACATCCGCGTGCACCACACGAACGAAATCGCCCAGAGCGAATGCGCCAACGGCGTC
>Ga0129307_1002113_pt1 | contig 17365 bp, 7 predicted proteins | sample P1105metagenome_FD_94437 | JGI IMG/M metagenome (GOLD analysis project Ga0129307, IMG submission 94437) | Capybara group fecal microbial communities from Wisconsin, USA - P1105 metagenome | ecosystem: Host-associated > Mammals > Digestive system > Large intestine > Fecal | place: USA: Wisconsin... | reverse complement strand
GTCGGCATAGCTCAGCTGGTTAGAGTATCACCTTGACATGGTGGGGGTCCTTGGTCCGAATCCAAGTGTCGACACTCAATCTCAATCTTTCTTGATATAGTCGGTTGGGCGGATGCCAAACTGTTTCTGGAAGCACTTCGAGAAGTAAGAAGGGTTGGAGAATCCTACCATATAACCTACTTCGCTTACCAGGTGTCCCCCTTCATGCAGGAGTTGCGCAGCGCGTTTCAGACGAACAATCTGAATCATCTCGTTGGGCGTTACATCTGCCAAGGTCTTAATCTTGGCAAAGAGTCCACTGCGACTGATGTTTAGTCTGTCGGCCAGGAAATCGACGTTCAGATCGGAATTCGAGAAATTTTCCTCGATGATCTGATTCATCTTGATGAGGAACTCATTATCTGTGGGATTCTGTGCAATCTTGGTCACAGGCTCAAGAGGCTGAGTGGAGAATTTCTCCATCAGTCGGCGACGCATCAGAAGCATGTTACGGATACAGGCCTCAAGATATTGCAATGAGAAGGGTTTCTCTATATAGGTATCGGCGCCTACGTCCATGCCCTCTACCTTCGAATCATCGTCGGTCTTGGCTGTCAGCATCACAAAAGGAATATGACTGGTAAGCTGGTTCTGACGCACCCGACGGCACAACTCAGCACCATCCATACGCGGCATCATCCAGTCGGAAATAATGATGTTCACCTCATGTTTTGAAAGAATGTCGAGTGCCTCAATACCATCGCTGGCAGTCATCACCTCGTACTTCTCCTTGAAGTTCTCGGATAGGAAACCTACCATATCCTCAGAATCATCGACGATAAGCATGGTTTCACCTTGATGGTCAGAAGAAGGAGAAAGGTGAAGGGAGCCTGACGATGTACGGCTGTCGGCCTCAGTGTATGGCTCTTTTTCTTCGGTCAGCTTCCCGACATCCTCCTCTATCACCTGCTGGCTCACTGGCAGCACTACGGTGAACGTAGAACCCTTTCCCACAGCAGAGGCAACAGAAATGGTGCCATGATGCAGATCGACAATGTTTTTGACGATGTTGAGACCGATGCCAGTGCCTGGCTTGTTTCCCTCGGCCTGGAAGAAGGGCTCGAAGATACGTTGCTGGTCCTCTTCCTTAATACCGATTCCGTTATCGGCAACAACTATCTGGAAATGGTCTTCGTCGGGACCTGCATGGCAAGACAGACGCACCTCGTCGGTAGTGTATTTATTGGCATTTGTCAGCAGGTTGCTAACCACCTTCGTCACCGCCTCACGGTCGATGATGGCCGTGAACTGTTCATCGGGATACTCCACTGAGAAGCGTTTCCCACCCTGCTCGAAGGTGGGGGCAAAGCGCTCACTGATCGACTTGATCAGTTCATGGATGTTCTGTGGGGCAAAGTGTATCACCAGACTCTGCTGTTCTACCTTACGGAAGTCGAGCAACTGATTGACCAGCTCCAACAACCGATGGGCATTGCGGTTAATCACCCGCAGATCGTCGGTGGGAGAACCTACCTTCATCAGTTTCTCCAAAGGACCTATGATAAGCGACACAGGGGTGCGTATCTCGTGGGCAATCATCGTAAAGAAATTCAGTCGGGCCTCTCTCACCTCCTTCTCCTTCTCCTCGTTCAGCCGCTGCATCTCCAATTGGTGACGATGCTCGGCCCGTTTCAGTCGGGTATGTACATAATACCAGATGATCAGACCGATGAGCAGCAGGTAGAACAGCTTGGCATACCAACTCCACCAGAAGGGAGGATGCACCACAATCTTCAGCGTAGCCTCGTTGGTTGACCAGAGGCCATCGTTGTTGGTGGCCTTCACACGGAAGAGGTAGGTGCCGGCTGGCAGGTTGGTATAAGTGGCGCGGTTCTGATTGCCCACATAGTTCCAGTCGCGGTCGAAACCTTCGAGCATATAGGCATACTGGTTCTTCTCGGGTGAACAGTAACTCAGCGAGGCAAACGAGAATGTCACCATCTGACCATCGCTATAGCCAAGCGTCAGTTCCTTGGTCTGTGACAGGTCGAGGGGGAGCCCTTCATAGGTGTGTTCCTCAAGATTCATGATGCTCATACCAGTAATATAGACTGGTGGCATCACACTGTTTACCTTAATCTGATAAGGATAGAAAGTGTTGAAGCCATTGGTGCTGCCAAAGTAGATACGCCCATCGCTGGCCTTCAGCCCGGCACTTGGCTGGAACTGTTCGCTGACAAGACCGTCATGACGGGTGAATCGCTGTGTCTGAGGCCTACGCAGGTTCTCTGTGCCAGTATCGACTCCCGGTTCATATCTGACGATACCCCGTTCGGTAGAGAGCCACAGGGCTCCATGGTCCTCAATGATTCCCATGACATTACGACTGGGCACCTCAAGACGCATGAGCTCAAAGCGATCGTGCTCTGTATCATAGCGACACAAACCATTCTGGGTACCTATCCATAGCCTTCCACTTTCATCGACCATTACATTGTTGACCTGATCGTCGGGCAAAGAATAGTCGTCACCGTCTTTGTGGCGGTATTGGCGGAACTTCTTGGCAGTGGGGTTATACTGCCACAGGCCGCCCCCCTCGGTCGAGACCCACAGACGACCCTCCCAGTCCTCATCAATGTCGATGACCATGGCATCGGTCTTGCCGATACGTTCGAAATGGTTGGCTAAACGGTTGTAGAAGTTCAGACCTTCCATCGTTCCTACCCAGACGCCACCGCTTATGTCGGTATAGAGGGCATAGCAGCTGGGGTTGTCGAGCGAATGGGGATCCTGAGTCTGCATATACTGGCGCAGGCTGCCCGTCTCGATGTTCAGTACCAACACACCGTTGGTATAGGTACCCACCCACAACTCATCGCCACTGAAACAGAGAGCATGAGCATTCTGGCGGGCCAACACATCCTGATGAGGGTAATCCACAAACCGATGCTCTTTCGGATCATAGCACATCAGTCCACCGTCATCGCTGGCAATCCAGATGCGCCCGTGCTTATCCTCACAGAACCGGGAGATGACATTTCCGCGCAGACCCGTCTCAATGGTAAAAGCCTCGAAGCGCTTTCCTACGGGTGAGATATAATGCGCGCCTCCATAGAAGGTACCCACCCAGAGACCACCCTCCTTATCGCTGGTGATGGCATAGACGAAACGGTCGCTCTGCCGGTTTTGCGGTATCTGCAGATCCTCAAAGAACCGCTTCCATTCACGGGTCTTCGGATTAAAACAGATGACACCGTCGTCGCAACCGATACTGATACAATCATCGGCCCGTTCATAAAGTGTATGGATATGCTGGCCCACCCGTGCCAAGGCAGGGTTGAGCACCTGCTCAAGTCGGCCGTCGCCGTGCATCAGCAGCAGTCCATCTTCCCAAGAACCTATCCAGATGCGCCCGTCGCGGGTCTGGAGCATCCGCAAGCCACCACTGTTGCCGTCATAGCTAATGCCGACCGGTTCAAACTGGTCGTGCAGACGATTCAGTCGTTCGATAGCAGGACCGCCCCAATTGGTGATGGTCCATATCTGGTTGGTATTGTCAATCAGAATCTGTGCAGCAGCATTGTCGGCCGACAGCTTATATTGTCGGGCCTGGCCTGTCTTGATGCCATAGTGCCATACCCCATTCTCCATCGTTGATACCCAGAGGTCACCACTTTTATCTAACGACAGACTGGTTACTGCAGAGCTGATATCCATGGGCAGTCTCGTAAACTGCTGCGATGCCTGCTTCAGTTGGAACACACCTTTCTCTGTACCCACATAGATGGCGTCCTCTGCTGTGAGCAGGGAAGAGATATATTGGTTCATTCCCAATTCAGCAATGCGGTAGGTCTGCACCTGTGTGCCATCGTAGCGGCAAAGGCCGTTGTCGGTACCTAACCAGATAAAGCCGTAGGGATCCTGCACGATATTACGCACGGTATTGGCCGCCAGGCCGTCGTTCATCGTGATGTTACGGTAGCGGTATTCGTCTCTTGCCGAGAGCGGCAAGAGCAACATGACACCGGTAAGCAGTAATACGATTCGTTTCATTGCGTGCAAAAATACACAAAATAATCCGAACTTGCAAGAAGAAGACTCTTCATTTTACATTTTTCACCCAGAACTCATAGGGGTAGTCTTCCAGCTCAGCCTTTGGCTCAGGGTTTTCCTCAGTAGGCATGGGAATCTGGTAGTGCTGCTCGGGGGCACCCATAACGATGAGATACAGGTGCTTCAAAGTCTTGCCTTTGGGTATGGTGAAGCGGGTGGCATTCACATCGCTGTAGATTTCCTCGTCGTCAGTGGTGATGCCGACAAAGCCATAGCGCAGGTTGTCACCACGAAGCCTGAGGTCGAATGACTTTGCCTTCAGGTTCACGTGACTGTCGAGCCTGATGGCATTGAAACCGTATTCCTCTGGATAGTTATCAGGGCGTAGCCACGCCCCACCCATCGTAGGGTTAGGGCGACACTTTGTGTCAAACGTACAGGCATATCGCCTTGTTTCTTTCCTTGCATGCTTGAAATCGAAGTTCACTAGGTGTTGATAACCACGGAACATCTCGTCGCAAAACTGCTGCTGACTGAGACCATACAGCCGCTTATAGGTCATCACTGGGTCTTCCCCAATCCTGCCCTGACGGTAAAGTTCTGCGATTGACTGCCGCCCATGCAGGTCGCTCCACCACTGGATAACATAAGGCGAGTGATAGATGTTCTCCAAGTGCAGGAATGCTTTGTGGGTAAGTGTCTTGAATGCCTCGAAGTGGTAGTTCTCATCGGTTATCCAGTCGGGGTTCACCTGCCAGAGCATCCACTGTGAGGTCATCTCGAAGAAGCCACTGCCACCCCACGCATCGCCTACCGAGTCGGCAGGAATCTGAAGCTGGAAAGAATGACCGAGCTCGTGGGCCATGCAGTTCATCTTCGTGTCCTGAATACGGTTGGGAGCCACCCAGAGGCTACCGATGAAGTTGTCGTAGGTGCCGCCATAGGCAGTGCCGTCGAGTGAGTACATCACCATGACCATCATCTTATACTGGTCGCATTTACTGCCAGGTTTAGAGAAAGCCAACGTATCGCGGAAGAAGGTGTAGAACGACTGCACGCAATCGATGAGGTTATTGAGGTTGAAAGCCATCGGTTTTCCTTCAAGCATCGGAGGATTGCTGACATCCTGTCCGAAGCCGCGCTCCCACATGAAGATGAGGTCGTCGGTCTGCGCTGACCGTTTGAAACTCCACTGCGAAGTGTCGGCCTGCAAATCCATTCCCCGCAGGTCTTCAGGGATATAAATCTTCTTCTGAGCCAGGATGGTACTCAGGCATAAAGAACAAACGGATAGTAAGATAAGTCGCTTCATTTTAATTGCCACTTGGGTAGTTGTTAATCATATAATCCATATACACAGCACGGCTGTTCAACCACTTCTCCATGCGGTTGATCTCCGTCTGATAGTCTTTGTCGATAGGCCATCGCTGGGCATCACGCGCCATGGCCTCAGCACAGGCATCGGCATAACGCTTTGCCTCGGGCCAGAACTCCGCCATGATACGGGGCTTGATCTGCTTCCAGCGCGACTTGACCTCGCTGACAAACTGTCTGTTCTTCCACATGTCGGTGAAGAAACTAGACGTATAGGCGTAGTCGCTGATGTGACGGGCTGGGTCGGTGCCAAGCACCGTCTCGCGATAGTCTTTGAAGAAATAGTGCCCCGTCGTCATCTGTCCCCAGTCGAAGTCGAAACCGGCATCGAAGTCCCATAGGGGGCCAAATGACCATTTGGCATCGTTGCCTTTGTCCTTAAACAAGAAGATGCTGCGAGGAGCAGCCACCTCCACATTATATATAAACTCTTGTATCAGCAGATAGTCGATCATCACGGGAATGTCCATCATTCCGGCCAGTGCGTCGTAGTCATGGCTCTCGACGGTACGCTCGAGTTCGGCGAGGGCAGTGCGGGCAAGAGATGTCACCTCCACTCCTGGCTCAATGGAAGGGCTCTTCACACAGACAGGCAACCCATACACCTCTGACCAGAAATTGTCGTCTGCCCCTGGCGAGTTTTCAGGACCGTCGTCCACATCGAGTGCCAACAGCAATCCTTCCTGCTTGTCGATATTCACACGGTTCTTACCCTGTTCCACCTGTTCCGTCAGTTGATAAAGGCCCTTGTAGTCGCCATTAATCGTCAACTCCACATAGCGTGTATGGTTAGGAAAGGGAATACCGAGCCGCTCACCCATTTCGAACACGAAGGTGTTCATCAAGTGTGTCGGATCACGGTAGTTGGCCAACAACACCCAATCCTTATCGGCTGCCAGTCCGAGTATCTCGGCCTTCTCGTCGAGTTTGAGGCGGTAAGGCTTCTTCGGATACCACTCCCATGTCGAGTTACCGCGCCCACGGATACGACCCCGACCCTCATAGTTCCAGACGGCAGTGTCGGACTCAATCTTAATGGTACAGGCGAGATAGTCGGCCTTGTCTTTGCTCGTCACTGCCCTATTACCATCTACAGTAATATCCATCTGCGCCACTCCATATCTGGCGGGATAGGTCTTCACAATGGGAGTTGCCGGTGCTTCTCCTGTTGTATCGGTCTGCTCATCAGGTGCCGATGGGGCGACAGGTGTGACGGGTTTCGTCTCGGGCAAGTCTCCTTCCGAGGAACACCCTGCTATCAACAGGACAGCCAGACCGAAAAGTAGTAGTTTCTTCATTCCCTTTCTGTTTAAGTCAGGGGCAGGCACCGAAGTGTCCTGCCCCCTCCTCTAATACTAACCAAATTAACCTAAAAAACGCGGTTAGAACTGCAGATTCAGCGTGATGACAGCCTTGTACTGCTTACCGCCCTTGGTATAGACCAGTACGGGCTTTATCACATACTTCTCGCCAGCCTTGCTCACACCGTAGCGGTGACCATAGCTGAGTACGAAATTGTCCTTGTCATACTCGAAATAGACGGGAGCCGTATCGCCCCAGTTGTCAACTTTACCCTCGGCACTGCACCAGAAACCGACATTTGCCGTGTAGTTATAGGCGATGGTTCCGTCGGGCTGCAACAGTCCGAGTGCCACCTTACCCTCTGCAGGCTCTGCCGTTGATCCGGCGGCGATGGGCAATGTGCTGCCAGCCAGAGTGGCGGGCTGCATGGCAAAGGCTGTAGCTATCTGCTCCAGCGCACCATTGGTGGCAAAGTCGAGACGGCCCAGTTCATAGATGTCCTGAGAGGCATCACACGTCAGGTCATAGCTCAGTTCAACATTCTTTGGCTCGGCATTCTCATCGATATTGATATGTCCGCTGACGTTCGTGCCGCTAAAGCTAACCTCGTACGGCCACTGCTCATCGTCGCTCTCGTCATCGTTCCACGGGTGGCGGTTGTAGGTGTCGGGTGTGGCCACAACGAGCAAGTATAGTTTATCTGTACCGGCAGGTACGGTAATTTCTGCCTCACCCTCGGCACCCTTCGTCAGTTTGCCGTACTCGATGGCCTTGCCGTCCTTGATGGCTACAAAGCCGAAGCGGTAGTTGGCCGTCTTATTCGACTGACTGTTGTAATTCCTCACATTCTTTACCACCTGGTTGTCACCGTTTTTCATCTCACCGGGGTCGTCGGCAGCAAGTGCTGACCCTGGTGCCAAAGCAGCCAGTGAAGCCTTCACGGTAGTACCAGCGGCAGGCACATTCAGCTGGATGGCATTGAAGCCTGTTGTTCCAGGACAGGCGGAATAGGCAGGACGGAACTTGCCGTCAACCTCGAACACCTGTGTCTTGAAAGCCTTCGCATTGTCGTCAGCATACTTCTGGATGTCGCCGAAATCGTAGGTCAATACCTTCTGGGCATATTCTGCGTAATCGTCGTAGAATGTCTGCAGGTCGTTGTTGCAGAACAGTCGCATATAGGTCTGCAGAGGGTCCTCAGGGAATTTAGACTCATTCCAGATGCGGCCATAGGCCTTGACTCCGTACTTCTGTGTGAAGTAGAACTGGAAATAGACACTGGCATAGCGCATCCACTCGTGGTTGAAGTGGCGGTGGAAGTTCTGCTGCCAGGCATAGAAGCTGTCGCTGAAGGTCACTTCAGGATAGTCCTGGAACGACTGCCACTGAGCGCACTGCTCCCAATAGGCGCAGCCGCCCTGTCCGTTGGGGCCAAAGCCGTAGCGGAAGCCACAGTCCATACCGTAGCTGGTCTCCTGACCTTCGCCCGTCAACAGTTTGTCGCACGACACCTGATATTGGAACGAGTGGCCGATCTCATGGGCAATTACTGAGCCAACAGGCTTACAGGTGGAAGGTGTCACCCAAAGGGCACCGATCTTATTGTCATAGCCAGAGCCTGTGGCCACCCACCATTCGGGTGTCGGGTCAAGCAGATAGATCTCCATCTTATAGGTGTCGAGCATACTCTTTCCTTCGCCCGTCACCACCATACCGAGTTTGGTGATATTCGTGGTATAGAACTGCTCTGCTTTCTGCAGCAGGTCGTCCACATCCACACGGTCGCCCTCAGCCAGTGATGTAGAATTGGGATCGTCGCCGAAATAGGCATCCCAGAACACGAAGAAGTGTTCGCTCTGCTTGGAGCGGAACCACGACCACTTGGCATCACTGCGAAGCATGTCGATATTACTGAACTCAGCCGGTTTGTAGTACTTGTCGAAGTCCTTTACCTGACTCTGATCCATAATCTCGACAGACGAGGGAGCCTGAGTCACCTCCAGACTGGTACTGGCTGTACCGCTGGTTACCTTGATCACAGCTACACGGGGTGACTTCGTGGTGTTCTTCGTCATCTCGAACGAGAGTTTCTCGCTGGCACCGCCTGTGCCCTTTCCACTCACAAGCTTCAGCCAGTCGCTGCCATTCTCGATGGTGGCCGTCCAGATGGTGCGTGATGAGACCGTCAGGCTGTAGAAGGTGACGTCATACTCCACATGGACTGATGTCTCCGAGAGTGTCGGAGCCGTGGCAGCCGACTCTCCATCATCACTGCTGCTGCAAGCGGCGAAGTTCGCCGTTGCAAGCAGCAGGAAGAGATATTTAAAGATGTTTTTTGTCATCATTCTGTTTGTTTATCTGGCAGCAGCGGCGGCCGTAATGTCGATAGTGATGTTAAAGGTAGCAGTGATGCCGTCCTTCTCTACGATCATCTTCGTCACGATAGTCTGACCATTGGGGTTACAGTTCTCAGGATGGTTGCCTGAATAGAATGCCAGGCTCTCCTCACTGATGCCGAGGTTCAGATAGACAATAGCCTCCTCGCCCCAAACGACACGCTGTCCTTCGCTACCAAGCCAGTAGCCGGGAGCATCGGCAGTGTAAGAGGCATTACCCTCCTCGTCAGCGTCGGCACCAACCTCACCGACCCACATGTTCATCTCACCGCTCTTCAGGGCAGAGAAAATCTGATAGGTGGTCATCTTGAAGCACTGGCGCAAGTCTTCTTTCACGTCAAACTCATCGGTAGCACCCCAGTCGGCATCAAAAGGCTTCGTCAGGGTAATATCTTTCTCGATGGAAGCTGGCTCGCCCTCAGGAGCGGTCTCAGGATCCTCGTAGGCAGAGATAATGACGGTGATGGTGTTCTCTACAATCTTATTGTCGTACATGGCGCTGAAGTTGATGGTAACGGTAGAGCCTGCAGTCATCTGACCTGGCATCTGACCAATCAGTATCTGACCTTCCTGGAAGGTAGCGAAGACACTGGCATCATCGCCCCAAGCACCAGAGAAGCCTTCCTTATCGTACCAGAAGCCCGGTGCATCGGCACTGTACTCCTGAGCGTAAGAACCGTCGGCATTGGTGCAAACCCATGCTACATCAGCCCATGAGCCTGCTCCGAGAGCAGAGAGAGCAGCATCGGCATCGAAGCCCTCAACAGCAACGGTAGCGTAAGTATCGTTAGGAGCAGTCTCGAGCGTCAGTTTGTTGGAAGCGACAACCGTGGCCTTCACCTCGCCTCGCTCACGACCAATGGCCGTGATGACGATGGCTACACGCTTGTCCTGATACTTCAGGGCCTCGATGAACTTCACCTCCTGATCAGCTACGAGGTGGCCGGGATACTGACCTATGTGGAAGATGCCTTCACCACCTTCAGTGTATTCGAACTCTGCGAAGACCATGGCCTCGTCGCCCCAGTTCTTCACGTTGCCGTCCTTGTCCCACCAGTGACCCCAGTAGGCACCAGAGTTGGAGGAGGTCATATTGTCGGCATGGGTAGAGCCCTCGATAGCAAAGCCTGTCACGTCTGCACCGCCGTCTCCGTTGAGCGCTGTTCCTAAGGCATCCTTTGAGATACCGAACTCGCTGGCAATCTTGTCCATATCAATCTTCACGTCGCCACCGTCATAGGAGTTGCCACTGATGAAAAACTCTACGGTATAGTTCAGGATCAGGTCGGCATCGATGCGCTCACGCTGCTGTCGCTTGATCTCCTCCTGACGCTCCATCTCGGCAATCTCATCATCCGTCAGGGTGTGAGGTCCCCAGAAATCTTTGTTGTCCCCGCAGCTGCTGAAGAAGGCCGAAGAGCCGGCAATCAGCAGTCCGCTCAGGATATATGATAACTTTTTCATATCTTTTACTTTTTACTTTTTTACTTTTTTACCTTTCAATCAGTTCGCACCAGAATATCCTGGATTCTGTTTCAGGGAGATATTGGCCTTCATCGCCTCGTTGGGGATAGAGAAGATGGTGTAGGTGGTCTCCGAGGTGGCATCCTTGCAGAACCACGACTTACCGTTCCATACGCTACGCCCGTCCTTCATCTTGAAGCGGATCAGGTCCTGACGACGGTGCAGCTCACAGCAGAACTCCCATCCGAGGTCGTCAAGCAGACCGCCCAGTTCGATGTCGGAACCACCCTCGAAGGTCGTCACGTGGGTTGACCAGTCGGTGTAGCCGGAGGTGGCATCCTCGGGCACGGTGTATTCATCGTGACCATACTGATAGACAGAACCACCTTCGAGGTCGGCCACCGTACGGGTAGCCTTAGCCACGTTAGAGCCGAAAGCGCGCTGGCGAACCTGAGTGACGAGCTGTGCGGCTGTCTCCTTATCGCGACCTAAGCGGAGCAGGCACTCGGCCTTCATCATCAGTGCGTCGGCATAGCGGAACACGGCGAAGTCGTCGGAGGTCGTACCGTCGTCGGTGCCGCCCACAATCTCATACTTGTGCAGGCGATAGCCCTCCTGCTGGTAGGCACCGGGCTTGTCGATGGAGTGTACGTTCAGGTTGTAGGTCAGGATACCCGTACCTGTCCAGTCGTCAGCCTCGAACATGATGGGGTTGTCCTTGTCGCCATTGGGGATATAGGTATCACCCTGCTTCAGGGCCTTATACTGTGGACCGCCAGCCCAGGTGTCGGCCAGACGACCGTCGGCTGCATCGTAGGTGCGGATCCACTGGGGGATACCACAGCTGCCGTTATAGCCGGGAGCGGTAGAGCCGTAGGCCTCGATACCCGACTGCGGGAAACAGTAGCTCTGCAGACCGAACTGCACGGTATGGGTACGGTCGCCAGGGATGACGAAGATAATCTCGGGATTGCCCGTGAGGTCCTCCTTGAAACAGTCCTTGTAGTTGGCGGCGAGGCTGTACTTGCCGCTGTTGATGATGCTCTCCACCTCGGCCAGACATTTCTCGTAGCCGTCGTTATCGCTGGTGCCCAGATAGACGTTCTTGTTCAGATAGAGCTTGGCGAGGGCCATCGAGCAGGCGTACTTGTTGCCATAGCCGTACATATCGTCATCGCCGATACCGGCCTTGGCCTCTGTGAACTCCGTGACGAGGAAGTTGTACATCTCCTCGGGGGTCACCTGCTGCGGCAGATAGCCGGGCTCCACATTCTGCGTGGTCTGCAGGGGCACGTTGCGGAACATATCAAAGAGGTGATAGTAGAACATCGCGCGGAAGAAGCGGGCGTGGGCCAGGCTCTGCTGTGTAGAGGGGTTGGCCGGGTCGATGGCGTCGATCACCTTGTTGGCATAGCCGATGCCGCGATAGGCAATCTGCCAGGGGTTGTAGATCTGATCCACAGAGGGGCCCCAGTTGTGCTTGTGCAGGTTGATATAGGCATCACCCCAGCCCACACCGACGCGGGCAGGCACCATATACTGGTCTGTCGATTCCTCAAGCAGGTGATACATGCCGAACCAGTCCTCCACCAAGTAGCGGTACTGAGCGGTGGCAGCGCCGAGCAGCAGAGAGAGGTCGGTCTCGTTGGAGAGGTCGATGTTCGACTCATTGAGGTCGCTGTATAGCGTCTCCTCAAGATCCGTACAGGATGAAAGGCTGATGCTTCCTGCTGCAAAGGCAATCAGTACCTTGTTGAATATCTTTTTCATATTGCTGTCTCGTTTTTAGAAGTTAAGTGAAAGTCCGACGGTATAGCTACGGGTGGTAGGATACTTGTCGCGGTAGTCCAGACCAGGTGTCATGAAGTTGTTGTCAACCTCAGGATCCAGCCCCGTGTAGCCCGTGATGCAGAAGAGGTTGGTGGCGTTGGCATAGATGCGGGCCTTCTTGATATACTTGCTCAGGGCGCCCTTGGTGGTATAGGTGTAGCCCAGCGTGATGTTGCTCAGTTTCAGGAAGTCGCCGTTCTCTAAGTGGTCGCTCCAGATGCCCTGTCCCATCGAGGTCGAGAGAGCCACCATCTTCTGACTGCCTGTCTCGGGGTCGATATACGGGGTGCCGTCGGTATTGATGGCGGGGTGCAGGTCGGCAGCGCTCTTCAGGCGGTTGTAGGCGATTGAGTTGTTCTCGTAGAAAGCGCGCTGTGCGTTCAGGATCTTATAGCCGAGCTGGCTGGTGAACTGCATCGAGAGGTCGAAGTCCTTGTAGCGGAAGGTGTTGCCCCAGCCGAGGATGAACTTCGGCGAGCCGTTGCCCAGGCGCTGGCGGTTATCCTGTACGTTCAGGTTGGCGTTGAACTGCTTCACGGTCCAGCCGCCGTTGCCGTCGCTGGCCTCCACGAGGGCGAAGCCGTCCTTGTCGTAGCCCACGAACTTCAGACCCCAGAAATCGCCCAGCGTGCTGCCCACCTCCATGCAGTGCGTGGTGGTTGAGATCGGATCCCAGCTGCCAGCCGAGGGCCACAGTTCCTTGAAGTTGTCGGTCTCATAGAGGTCGTTGCTCAGCTTGAGCAGCTTGTTGGTGTTGTGCGAGCCTGTGAAGGTGGTGGTCCACTCGAAGTCCTTCGTCTGTACGGGGATGGCCTCGATCATCAGCTCGATACCGGTGTTACGCATGTCGCCCACGTTCACCAACGTCTGACTGTAGAGGTTTGGCGGCATCGGCACGTTGTACCAGAAGAGCAGGTCGTTGGTGGTCTTGATATAGAAGTCGAGCGAACCGTGGATGCGGTCATTCAGGAAACCGTAGTCGAGACCGAAGTTCCACTCCTTGGTCACCTCCCACTTCAGGTCGGGGTTGGGGTTCTGCACCACCTCAAGGGTCTTGACCCACTTGCCGTCCATCGACATCACGTCGCCATAACCCGCAAAGTTGTAGATGTTCTGTGCCAGATAAGAACTTCCCGGTGTGATACCCGTGACACCGTAGCCCACGCGGAGGCGCAGGTTGCTGAGCCAGTTGCGGGTGTCCTTCATGAATGCCTCGTTCATGATGTTCCAGCCGAGGGAGACAGAGGGGAAGGTGGCCCACTTGTGGTTGGCACCGAACTTGGAAGAGCCCTCATGACGGATGCTGACGAGTGCGTTGTAGCGGTCGGCATAGCCGTAGCTGACACGTCCGAAGAAGCCCACGAGCTTGTTGTCATTCCTGTAGCTGCCCATCGAGGCGTGATGGTCCTTGTCTGTCAGGAACGAGCCGTTGCCCAGGTTGTTCCAAAGGAAGGCCGTGGTAGAGAAGTCGGTGTTAGAGGCATTGAAGCCGTCGTTCTCCTTATAGAGATAGCTGTAGCCCACGATGGCGTTGAAGCGGTGGTCGTTCCACTGGGCATCGTAGCGCGAGGTCAGTTCGAGGTTCTTTCTGACGCTGTAGTCTGAGTTCTTGCCGGCAGAGCCGTTGTAGTTCTGGCGCACGATCGAGTAATGCGTGGGCGAAGTCCAGTTCTCACCGTCGGCAGAGGTCTCGCCCCAGGAGAGCATCAGGTTGGTCTTCCAGCCCTTGATAGGCTCCACGGTGACGTTGCCCACCAGCTGAGAGAAGCGGACGCGGGTATTGCCGAAGGCCTCGTTCTGCAGCTCAACGGGGTTGTAGTACTGCAGCTTGTTGAAGTTCTCGTAGTAGCTGCCGTCGGGGTTATAGACGGGTTCCGACGGGTTGCGGATGACGGCCTGACGATAGGCGTAGTCGGCATCGGTGTTCGTGTATTTCTGACGGGTAACGAGGGCGTTGACGTTAAACTTCAGAATGTCGTCCCACACAAACTGGGTGTAGTCGAGCTGCATCTTGAAGTTCTCATTGTCGGTATTGCGGATGATACCCTCCTCCTTGGCGTAGCTCACGTTGGCCGAGTAGGTGGCGTTCTTCGTGCCGCCACTGATGTGCAGGTCGTGGTTGTGCTTGAAGCCGGCCTTGCGCGAGATGGCGTCGAGCCAGTTTGTGTCGTAGCCAAGATAGTCCTGGGCGGTCTTGCCGTAGATGATGTCGTGGGTATCCATGAAGTCGGCCTTCTTGCCCCACTTGGAGAAGGTGACATAGCCATTATAGGTGACGGAGGCAGGTGTGTCGCGCTTGCCGGTCTTGGTGGTGATGATGATCACACCGTTGGCACCGCGCGTACCGTAGATAGCGGCTGCAGAGGCATCCTTCAGCACGTCGATAGAGGCGATGTTCTCAGGAGCCACAGTGGTCAGGTTGCCCTCGATGCCATCCACCAGGATGAGCGGTGTGAGGCTGCCCACGAGGGTCGTGATACCACGCAGACGGATAGAAGAGGTAGCAGTAGGACTACCGCTGGCGTTGACCACCGTCAGACCGGCAATCTTACCTTTCACCAGCTCTGCAGCGTCGCCGATCTTACCTGCGTTGAAGTCCTCGGCCTTCACGGAGGCTACGGCAGAGGTGACATCACCCTTGCGCTGGGTGCCGTAACCGATGACGACCACCTCGTTCAAGAGGGCATTGTCTTCCTGGAGTGTCACGTCGCCGCCGGCCTTGATCTCCTGCGAGGTAAAGCCGATGTAGCTGACGACGAGGGTTACATTGCGGTTAGCAACTCTGAGAGAGTAGTTACCGTCGAAGTCGGTAACCGTTGCGTTCTTGGTGCCCTTCTCAGTCACCGTGGCGCCGATGATCGGCTCGCCCTTGGCGTCCTTGACAACACCCTTCACTAAAACTCCTTGCTGAGTGACCTCAGCAACGGCTGGAGAAGTGCTTTCTGTGGCCTGTGCGCCAAGAGCGCCGCCCAGCAAAAGCAAACATAAGAAATGTTTCTTCATACCAAATTGTTTTTTAGGTTTGTTAATGTTTTATGTTATAATGAATTATTTGTTCACTTTCCATTCGAGCACACCGCCCGACTCGCCCTTTTGGAGCTTCGCGAGAATCTTCAGCCCCGTCGTCTTCACGGGCGTGAAATCGACACTGTTGTAGCAGTCCTTGCGCACGGTATAGGCCGTGTGACCCTCGACCTCCTGCCACTCGCCCTTGGCGTCCTTGTAGTAGAGGCTCCACGACTCGGGCGTGCGGAAGTTGCCGTCATAGTGGTCGAAGTCGAGCCAATACACCTGTACGTTCGATACCTCGTATGCCTGGTCGAACTGATAGGTGATGGCCTCGGTGGTGCCCTGCTTCAGCCACCAGTAGTGGTAGGGCTTCGAGGTGTCGGAGGAACGCTTGGGCTCCCACTGGTCGTTGGCGCCGCCAGCCCAGGAATCGACGGGGGCCGTCTCTGGGGCATCGTTCTGGATAGGACCGCGGTTGCAGAAGGTCTGGGCCTTCGAGGCAATCGTGGGCAACGGGGTGGCGACGGCTGCCATCGGGGTGTTGGCAATCCACACCTCCATCTGCTCGCTTCCCCGGTTGTTCCAGGTGGAGTAAGGGATGGCGCGGAACTTCACGTCCTTCACCTCGCCGTCCTGCTGGAGCTCCTTGGCCGAGCCTTCGAGCACCATCACGCCGTTGAGCAGGTCCTGCTCGAAATGGGCGCTGACGGGCGCACTGTCCAGGATATACTTGTTGAAGACCTTGTGGTCGGTCTGGTCTGCACCTTCGAGGCAGAACACGATAGGACCACGCTCGAAGGCCACCTTGCCGCGATCGTCCTCGGCATTGTCGTTAGCCACGATACGGCGCACGTCCATCGGGAAGTCGAGCTCGATGGTGTCGCCCTTCTTCCAACTGCGCGAGATCTCGATATAGTCGCGGTTCTCTGGATAGAGCGCCTTGCCGTTCACGCTGACGCTGTAGGTCTTGGCCTTGTCCTGATACTGATAGAGGTCGTTGTTCGTGGGCGACGTCTTCAGCCATGAGGGGACACGGAGCTTGATGGCGAACTTGCCGCTGCCCTTCGTCACCTTGATACGGATCTTGCCGTCCCAGGGATAGTCGGTGGTCTGCTCCAGTTCGATGTTGCCGATCTTGGCCTTGCCCTGGGCATAGAGGTTCACGAAGATGTCCTTACCCTGACGGGCATAGATATAGCCAGGCACGGAGGCCACGAACCGCGTGATGTTACCAGGGCAGCAGGCACAGCCGAACCACTTCTGGCGCTCGTGCTCGCCGTCGCTCTCCAGCGGGTTGTCGTAGAAGAACTTGTCGCCTGAGAGTGACACACCGCTCAATACATTATTATATAAGGCACGCTCGCACACGTCGATATACTTCGACTCGCCCGTAGCGAGGAACATGCGGTAGTTCCAATACACGTTGGCGATGGCGGCGCAGGTCTCGCAGTAGGCGGTATGATTGTTCAGCTCGTAGTTGGGACCGAAGCCCTCGCCCTGTGGACGGCTTCCGATACCGCCCGTGATGAAGAGTTTTTTGCTCGACATATTCTCCCAGATACGCTCCAAAGCCTTGAAATAAGCCTTGTCGCCAGTGAGAGCGGCAACATCGGCCACACCACTATAGAGGTAGCCTGCACGAACGGCATGACCTACGATCTCCTCTTGTTGCAGGATAGGCATATGATCCTGAGAGTACTCGCTGGGCTTATGGCCATCTGTACAGCGGCCTGTCTCATCAACAAAATACTTGGCACCTTCAAGGTATTTCTTGTCGCCCGTTACCTTATACAACTTACAGAGTGCCATCTCGATGATAGGATGACCACCTGGACGGTGAATCTGCCCCTCGTTAGGACCGAAGGTCTTACACACGAGGTCAGCATTCTTAATGGCTACGTTGAGGAAGGTCTTCTTGCCCGTAGCACGATAATGTGCAACGGCACTCTCGATGAGAT
>Ga0129307_1002110_pt1 | contig 17384 bp, 13 predicted proteins | sample P1105metagenome_FD_94437 | JGI IMG/M metagenome (GOLD analysis project Ga0129307, IMG submission 94437) | Capybara group fecal microbial communities from Wisconsin, USA - P1105 metagenome | ecosystem: Host-associated > Mammals > Digestive system > Large intestine > Fecal | place: USA: Wisconsin... | reverse complement strand
ATATGTGTGGCATTTCTATCCGAGCGAAAGGCCGCACGCTACAAATGGTTATCTGACACCGGCCGTTTATGGCCGCCGGTGAAAAACACATTTCTCGACTCTACTTTTTTGGGGGCACCTCACAAAAGCCTCTTTTCAGGCACTTTGTCACCGATTCATCAGCATTCCAGCCGACGGTTTTCGGGAATCCGAGGCTGCCCGGCAATATCGACCGCTGGAGGCATTGAAAAACGGTGACATGGCCCCGCAAAACGCAAGGTTGTCACCGTTTTTAGTCATTCTTGTCTATCGGTCCGCGAATAACCGCGAACCCGGTGTTTCCTACCGTTAATCCAGGATCCGCCCGTCCCGCGAGATCGTCACGACCTGCCAGGGGATAAACTTGCCGCTGTTGCGGAGCGCCGTCTCCGCTGCCCGCTGCAGACCGCCACAGCACGGCACCTCCATGCGGACAATCGTCACACTCTTGATGTCGTTGTCGCGGATGATGGCGGTCAGTTTTTCCGAGTAATCGATGTCGTCCAGTTTCGGGCACCCGATCAGAGTAACCTTGCCGCGCATGAAGCCTTCATGCATGTTAGCGTAGGCGTAAGCGGTGCAGTCCGCCGCGATCAGCAGCTTCGCACCGTCGAAGAACGGCGCCTGTGTGGGGACGAGCTTGATCTGGCAGGGCCACTGCGCGAGCCGGGAGACCGCTCTTGCTGCTGTTGTCTGCGCCGCGGTTGCTGCCTGTCCAGCGCCCTGCGCCGCCTCTTCGATTCCATCTGCTTCCCTTCTGAACTGCATCATCTGCGAACCCGGGCATCCGCCAGCAGGCGCTGCCTGGCCTTCCTCTTTAAGTTTCGCCATCATGAGCTTTCTGCGCTCGTTCTCATCTTCGATCTGCATGATTTCTTCCACGGTCATCGTCATCGCCTCGCTCCTTTTCTCTTCCTGTTTTTGCTTTACCGCCTCTTCATCGTACGCCGGTGCCTCACGCTCCTCGAAGGAGATCGCCCCCATCGGACAGTTTGGCAGACAGTCCCCGAACCCGTCGCAGAAATTCTCCCGCACGAGCTTCGCCTTGCCGTCCACAATATCGATCGCACCCTCGTGACACGCCTCCGCGCAGAGCCCGCAGCCGTTGCATTTGTCTTCGTCTATGTGAATGATTTTCCTGATCATCGCGTCCTCCTTTTCCTCTCCTTGCTTTTGCATCTTCAGTATAGTATTGTGGAATCGCACAGTATGTGGTTATAACCACATTTGAAATCTTTTTGGAAAGGAATTGCCATGCTCACCGACTACACCCCCATTCTCAAACAGAACGCACTCTTCCGCGGGATGACAGACGCGGAGATCACCGCAGCTGCCACCGCCCTCTCGGCCACCGAAAAGCGGTACGCAAAGGGCGATTACATCCTGCACGCGGGAGATACAACCAGCCGCCTCGGCATTATCCTCTCCGGCAGCGTCACCATCGAAAGCAACGATATCTGGGGCAACAGCACCATCCTCAGCCACGTCGGCACCGGCGACCTCTTCGCAGAGACCTACGCCCTCCTTCCGGAGCAGGTCCTGCTGGTAGACGTCGTGGCAAACGAAGACTGCCGGATCCTGTTTCTGGATATGCGGCCGCTGCAGTCGCAGACAACTGTGCCATGCACTGCGAACAGCGATGCTTCCACATGGCACCCCAGACTCACCGCCAACCTCCTGCAGATTTCCATCCGCAAGAACCTGCTCCTCTCCAACCGCAGTTTCCAGACGGCCCCGAAGACCATCCGCGGCCGCGTGCTCGCCTACCTGAACACTATCTCCCTGCAGACCGGCAGGACAGAGTTCGACATTCCCTTTGACCGCCAGCAGCTCGCAAGCTACCTGAACGTCGAGCGCACCGCCCTGTCCAAGGAACTCGGTCGCATGCAAAACGACGGCATCCTCAAGTGCTGCCGTTCCCATTTCGTTTTGCTCGATGTGTAGCGTGAGCGCACTGCCGGTTGACCATTTCACCGCCTTGCTCGATAATAATCCTGTCGAAAGGAGTACAACCATGACCCTCCCCATTGGAGATACCATGCACATCTACGCCAGCTTTGAATCCGGCGTCGACTATACGGTCCGCATTAAGGTGCGGATGCGCGATGCCGTTGACGGCGGCATATTGGAGGAATCGCTGCGCAAGACGGAACAGCGCTACCCATACTTTTCCGTGCGCCTCGTCAAAAGCGGACAGGCCTATGACTACGAAAAGAACCCTGCGCCGGTCGCACTCCTGCACACCAGCCGCAAGGTCACGCTGAACAGCCCTGAGACGAACGGCCAGGTCTGGGCGGTCTGCTACGAGGACGACTGTATCTATCTGGACTTTTTCCACGGCATCACCGATGGCACGGGGATGTACATGGTGCTCGCCACCCTGCTCTATTATTACTGCAATGGGCGCTACGGCCTGACGGACCACACCGGCGTCCATACGCTGGAGGAGCCAGTCACGCCGCAAGAACTGTACGATCCGCTGGCCACCCCGCTCGCGGAACGGCTGATGCGCGAAGGTGCTGTCTCGGTGTCTGAAGACGGCTTGTTCGGTACATTCGAGCAACCAAAAAACGCCCCCTCCGAGGCGTTTACCATTCTCCAGGACGGCGGTGCCGCACCTACCGAACCTACGATCTACGACATCGAGATCCCGGAGCGTGCATTCGTCTCCTTTACATCTGCCAGCGATGCGAGCCCGGGAACCATGGTCTCCCTCCTGCTGCTGCGCGCTTTGGACAAACTCTACCCGCAGCGCACCAAGCCGCTGATCGGCACGTACGTCGTCAACGCGCGCCCCATGGTCGGCGCCGTCGGCACGTATCACAACTGCATCTCCTCACTCGATTTCACGTACGAAGGCAAACTGCGCGAGATGCCCTTTGCCTCGCAGAACACCGCCTTCCGCGGGATCACATTCCTCGGCAGCGACGATGAAAAAGTGCAGCGCAACATGGCCGGCTTTGACCGCACAGTACGCGGCATTCTGGCGAGCTGCCCGACGCTGGAAGAAAAGAGAATCGCTTTTGCCAAGATGAGGACAGCTTCCGTGAATCGCCACACCAGCATCGTCAGCTACACCGGCCAGTGGGCCTTCCCCGCGACCGGACAGTACATCCGGGAGATGTGGGTCCACGCCCCGTCCGCGAACAACTGCCTGGGCGAACTCGCTGCGGTGGGCGGCAAGATCCTGCTCTCGCTGCATTTCTGCTCGGACTCCCGGGATCTTGTTGATCTGTTCTTTGAGGAACTGACCGCCAATGCGATTCCGTATGAATTAAGGCGCGTTGCCCCCAACGACGTGCCGGCCTTCGCGGAGCCGTAAGCACTAAAAAAACTGGCCGACACGATGGGCTTACGGATTAGCTGTCCGCCCCATGCGCCGCCAGTCGCGCCGCTTTCATCATGCCGCATCCGCATGATTGATCGGAGAGGAGCCAGTTTATACACACGGCCGGGTGACCCCAACTCCGCGCTCTGCCAGTTCCTAATGAAAGTGTATCAGGCTCGTCAATATTGGGCAAGAAAAAAGAAGTCCAGCCCCACCCTGATGGCGCCTGGAGTTCTCTAGCCGCGGTTCCCCGGGAAACGTCCGAAACGCAGGGTTAAAAAGACTTCTTCTATAGACTATATAGCATGACTTGTTCTGTGAGTCAAGAAATCCAAGTTTTCTGCAGTGCGTATATGCATCGGAAACAGTAACACCTTTACTCTTGACGAGAGGCTTATATAATGCCATTTTACTCATAGAACCATACTTGTTTGATCCGAAAGGCAATTGCAGCTGATAGGCGCTCAACCAGTCATTGGTTCTTTTTTTATCAAAATCGACATATCTGATATAACTGCTGTCTATCAGCGCCTGTGTTGTTTCTATGATCCCCTTCGGTTATACGATTCTCCATTTTCACCAACTCGTCCTACCAAAACGAACAGCGGCGGCAAGGATTGCTATCACTATGCAGCGATGATGCTGTTGAGTCCGCAGTTGAAAAGACAAAAAAAGAAGCCCTTCCCATGGCCTGATGACACTCGCTAAGGAGCTCCCCAGGCAAGGACGTCCGAAACGGTGGGCAGTGGGTCTTCTGACCTATATTAAACACATTTGAATGATGGGCGTCAAGTAGTTGTACGATAGTCCATTTGCGCCGTATCGTTAAGCATATCCAATTCGACATACCATCAAAGAAACCCTCCGATAACACCGGGTTGCCTTCGGGCTGCAATTGCCCACAGGATCTCCGACTCGATCGGAAGGTTTTCTTTTCAGAAGAGGAGGCGGTATATGACGCCACCCCAAATCGAAACAATCACGACGGTAATGGCCCGACAGCTCCTCTTTCGCAGCCCGGCTGCCACGAAGGCACAGCGACAAAGCGCTACAAAGGCTGCTATAGGATCCCCGATAAGGCCTCTATCTACGATAGTTCCTATGTGAGGTCCCGTGTCTGGTTCCAGGTCTGCGGCATCCATGCGCCGTTAGAGGGAACCAATCTTGTAGCATCAATATAGCATGGCACCTGCATTTTAACAATGTAACCGGAAGTTTAATGTCTTATCAGATGTGATCAAATTACTTTCGCAAAGATTCGGACGGCTTCCGTAATCTTGTCTGTTCTTTGAGGAACTGACCGCCAATGCGATTCCGTATGAACTCAGATGCGTCGCGCCCAACGACGTTCAGGTCTTCGCGGAGCCGTAAGACGAAGAGACCAGCGTCCCGCTCAGCATTCATTAAACTATTAACTATAATGACAATCGCGATAAACTATGCTATTTTAACGGTAGCAGATGTGTCTGTGATATCACCCATTGTGAAGTTTTGGGTTATCGCAGATGTATCTGCTATTTTTATGCATTCACAGAATACACTCCTTATTTCTTAATAAAAGTGAGCAGGGTCTTTCCACAACCACAGATGATGATTGGGTAACAGAGACACCTGCTCACAAGCGCACTTTACCATCGCCCGATTAATTCGTCAACTTTCATTTAAAGTAAAAAGACGTCACTGCCGCCATGCCTAAAAAGGCAGAAGCCGGTAAACCGGAACGAACAGTGATGTCCTTTCTACGGAGGAGCCGGTAATCTTAACTACCCCATATCGAAACAATAACGACGGTAATAGTCCGACAGCTCCTCTTCGAAGCCGGAAGAGTCCATATTGCCGCAGATCGCGACACGACTCTCAGCCCAGCTTTATAACCGGTGACGCAGACGTGTCGTATAGCGTCCCACCGACGAAGCAGAAACACCGGTTGGGTAAGGTCACTGCAACCCTGTAATCGGACTGGCGGTCGTCACCCTAATGCAATGACCTTTAGCGGGATCCCCGATAAGGCTGCTATCTACGATAGTTCCTACGCGAGATCCCCACAGGTCACAAGAGAAGGATTTCACCGGGCTCTATCCGCAAAGCGGACGGTGATCCGGGCACGACTCTTGTATCATCAATATAGCATGGCACCAGCATTTAAACAATGTAACCGGAAGTTTAATGTCTTATCAGATGTGATCAAATTGCTTTCGCAAACCGAGCCGCAAACAGACGCTCGGATATCTTTTAGTGCTTGTGCGGAAGCTTCATCGCTTTCGCTTTTTCCGGGTTTTCTTCGACCCATTTCTCGGCGAAGTTCATGACAGCCATCATATCGTCGTAGTCTTTTCCGCAGAAGCAGCATTCCGGGCAGGTCGGGCACGGCCAGCCTTTGTCCTTGAACTTGCACGCATCGAGATGCTTGTAGGCTTTGGCCAGATTTGCTGCATGCTCTTCGCTGTTCTGCGATACTTCTTCGTTCTCAGAGTAGTATAGATCATACATCTTCTTGGTCATTGTTTTCTTAATCTTGGTAAACACTGCGCCTTTAATACTTGAGATCATTGCCATTCGTTTTGCCTCCTGTAAAAGTTTTATAGCCTTTACATATTATATATATTGGGGGCACACGTTTACCAGTCACGCGGATCAGGAGAACGCGAGGCACCCATGAAAGCCTGTTGCTGTGTGGATTTCTCAACCAGATCCCCTTGTTTTCCACACTTTCCATCATTCGGGACAGCGATTCCGCACAAAAGTACCGTTGCACCGGGAGATTCTTTCCTGGATTGCGCTAAAAAACAACCTGCGCGTACTCCTGCAAGCATCAACACAACCATCTATTGTCTGCGGTGTGGAAGCAGTCTGATTTTCCGTATAGTTTCCACACTACGCGCCATTTACTGTAATACGATACGCCCATTTCGCCGCGAATAAAAAAAACCTCCGGATCATCTGATCCAGAGGGAACTTACTTGGTTGCGGGGGCAGGATTCGAACCTACGGCCTCCGGGTTATGAGCCCGACGAGCTACCAACTGCTCCACCCCGCGATATTAAGTTTGGTGCCGAAGACCGGGATCGAACCGGTACGAGGTTTCCCCCACCGGATTTTAAGTCCGGCGCGTCTGCCAATTCCGCCACTCCGGCAAGCGTTGCCTTAGGGCGGCCGGCCTGGTCGCCGCGGCGCCGAGAAATAATTTGGCGCCCCGAGTAGGGCTCGAACCTACAACCTACCGGTTAACAGCCGGTTGCTCTGCCATTGAGCTATCGAGGCGCACATTGCGTTTGCTATTGCTCACGCGCAATATGTATTATACGGGAAAGCCCATGCGGAGTCAACAACTTTTTTAGGAATCGCCAAGCTTTCTCATTGACGCGTCAAAAAAGCGTACGCTATAATGTACGCATGGAGGGATGCGACATGGCGATTACAAACATCACAAATTTCCGGAAAAACATCTACATGATGATGGAGCAGACCATTCAGTACAACGAGCCCCTGATCATCAGCACCAAAGAAGGCAACGCCGTCATGCTGAGCGAGGAAGATTACAACGGCATGATGGAAACGCTCTATCTGGTCTCCTCCCCCGGCATGCGCGAAAAACTCATGGAGGGCAAAGAGACGCCGCTTTCCGATACCATCGACGAAAGCGAGGTCGATTGGTAAATGTACCGGATCGTTTATACAAAACAGGCAGTGAGGGACATCCCCAAACTGAAAGCCGCCCACCTCGACAAGAAAGCCAAACTGCTGCTCGCAATCATCCGGCAGGACCCTTTCCAAAAGCCGCCGTCATTCGAAAAACTCGTGGGCGATCTGGACGGCCTCTACTCCAGAAGGATCAATTTCCAGCGCAGGCTGGTCTATCAGGTGTACGAAGAAGAAAAGACCATCAAGATCGTCAGCCTGTGGACGCATTATGAACGTTAAAAGAGGAACCCGCAGGTTCCTCTTTTTGTTTCTTCTTTTGCGGAATCGCACAGTATTCGTATCCTGCGAATCAGTGCAGCACCGTATCCTCATCAATTCCCGCGCGCACGATCTGCGCCTTGCGGCGGTACTTCTCCGCGTTCACCTCATCGCCCTGCACCGTGTAGAGGGCCGCCAGTTCGTCCAGCGTCTCGAGGTGCGACGGATTGAGCTTGAGGACCGCCCGGAACGAGGTCAGCGCCTCTGCCAGTCTGCCGGTATCGACATACGAAATGCCGAGGAAATAGTGCAGCGGCCACCATTCTGCGAACTTGCCGTCAAGGTACGGCTCGAGCTTGCGGATGGCGCTGTCGTAACGCGCCGCCTGTGCGTCGTTGATGCCCTCTTCAATGACGACCGGGTCTGCGATCTCTTCGAGACGCCCGCGGATCTCTTTCACCTCTTCAACAGGTGCATCCTGCATCGCCGCCTTGCGGTCTGCCTCAGACGCCGCCTCATCCGCTGCGGCGCGTGCGGCTTCCACCTCTGCCTCTGCGATCTCCATATACTGCTGCCAGGCGAGCTGCGCCTTGCGGTACAGCCCCATGTTGGCATAGCCGTACCCCAGATAATAATGCGCAGGTGCAAAGTCCGGCCAGTCCACGGTCATGATCTCGAGCATCTCGAGGGACTCCGCCTTGCAGCGGCCGACGTATTCGGTATCCTCGCCCTCTTCATCCTGGTACATCGCTCTTGTCACGAGCGCGTAGGCAAAGACGGCATCGCGCAGATCGCGGTCCGCCTGCTGCGGATCCATCTCGGCCGCCCCCTGCTCGCCCGCGGCGTGCACGGAAGGACTGCCGGCTTTCTGCGATTCCACGGCATTGGCGGCCAGCAGCAGCGCGCCTCTTGCATGGAGCAGCGCATCGAGGTATTTCTCGTCGTTGAGCTCTTTCTGGCACATCGCCAGCAGAGACTGCTGCATCCCGCCCCGCGAAAACATCGAATTGATGTACTGCCGGTACGCGGGCACGTATTCAAAGTGCGGATCGCACGCCATGACGCGAATCATGTTCTCGCAGATCTTGTCCGGTGCGAGGCCCTTGCTGCCCGCGAAGTCGACGAGGTCGCCCTGCTGCAGCGGGATGGGCACGCCCTTCATGACCGGTGCGAGGCCCGCCGGGAAACTCTCCCGCGCGAGGAAAGCATCCGAAAACTCCCCGAAGACGAACGCTTTGAGGATCGGTTTGACGTATTGCGAAAGGCGGTCGTCCCGCCATGTGAGGTCGAGTTCTTTGCGCATAAGTATCTCCAAAGCCGGCAGATTCGTGCCGGCTTTTTCATTTCTTCGTATATTACAGTACGCGGAATGCTTCGTCTTTCAGAAGCTCCGTATGCGCCAGCGCGTTCTTCAGCTGGTCCATCATCCGGTCTTTGTCCTTCGGCAGGTCGCCGCGCAGCGAGACGTAGTTCGATGCGTGGTTGCTGCGGAAGACACAGGGCGTTTCCGCGGGGACGTCCATGTTCTGCAGCATGAGGAGCGTTTCTGCGACGATTTCCTCTCCGCTCAGCACCTGGAACTTGCCGGATCTGACATCGTCCACCAGCGGCGCACCGGGCTCCAGCATGAGCGTCAGGAGCGCCACGTAGCTCGCCCCCATCTCGCTGATCATGGTGCCGGTCTCGACCGCATGCTCTCTCCAGTGCTCTCTGCCGCCGAGGCCGTTGATGAACGTCACGGACGTCGTGAGCCCGCACCGCTCTGCCTTCTGCACGGCTTCGATGATCTCCGCACGCGTCACATCCTTGTGGATCGCCTTGAGGATCATGTCGCTGCCGGACTCCGCGCCGATGTAGACGATCGAGAGGCCTGCCTCTTTGAGCGACCGGAGCTCTTCCTCGGACTTTCTCAGGATGTCGCCCGGGTAGCCGTAGATGCCGATCCGCTCGCATTCCGGGAACGTTGCCGTGAGCGTGTTCAGGATCTTGAGCAGCTTGTCGGTCTTGAGGCACAGCGCATCACCGTCGCACAGGAAGATCCGCCCCACCCGCGAGTAATACGCGCGGGCATCGGCGATATCCTGCATGACGTCCTCTTCGGACTTGACTCTGAATTTCTTATCTTTGAACATCCCGCAGAACGTGCAGCTGTTGTGGGCGCACCCGTAGGTCACCTGCAGCAGGAAGCTGTACGCTTCGCTCGGGGGTCTGTAAATGTTGCCTTCCAGCATGAAAAATGTCTCCTTGTCGTGGAATCGCTACATGCGCTCGGGCGCTTCGATGCCCAGCAGGTGCAGACCGTTGCGGATGGCCTGTCCGGCTGCTGCGACCAGCGCGATCTTGGCGATTCTCTCGTCCTCGTCCTCTACCAGAATGTGTTCATCGTGGTAGAAGCGGTTGAAGGTGCTTGCGATCTGGATGATGTGGCGCGTCAGCACGGACGGCTCGTATTTGCTGCCCGCCTCTTCGATGACTGCCGGCATGCGGTAGATCAGCTTCACGAGATCATACGCACTGTCGCCGGTGATCTTCGATGCGTCGATGCCGCCTGCGAGAGCTTTCTCGACATCCGCCGGATCCGCCTTGCGCAGGACGCTGCACGCACGCGCATGCGTGTACTGGACGTAGGGGCCTGTCTCACCGTCGAAGTTGAGCACGCGGTCCCAGTCGAAGACGTAGTCCTTGATGCGGTTGTTGGACAGTTCGTTGAAGACGACTGCACCGATGCCGACCTGGTGTGCGATCTCGGGGATGACCTCCTCGTCGACGCCTTTTTCACGCATGATCTCGGCGGTCTTTTCAACGGACTGGTTGAGGACGTCCTCCAGGAAGACGACCTGTCCTTTACGGGTGGACATCGTCACACCGCCGGCCAGGCTGACCAGACCGAACGGGACGTGGACGCAATCGTACGCCCAGTCGTAGCCCATCAGGTCGAGCACGCGGAACCACTGCTGGAAGTGCAGGTTCTGCTGGCTGGCGACGACGTAGATGTTCTTGTAGAAGTTGTAGGTTTCCTTGCGGTACACAGCGGCTGCGATGTCGCGGGTGATGTACAGCGTGGAGCCGTCGCTCTTCTTGATCAGTGCGGGCGGCATATCATAATCGTCGAGGCGGACGATCTGGGCGCCTTCGGACTCCTCGAGCAGGCCCTTGTCCTCCATTTCCTTGACGAATCTGTCCATCTTATCGGAGTAGAAACTCTCGCCGTTATAGCTGTCGAACTCGATGCCGAGCATCTTGTAGACGCGGCTGAACTCCTTGAGCGATTCTTCGCGGAACCACTGCCACAGTTTGACTTCCTCCTCGCCGCCGTTCTCGAGCTTGGCAAAGATCGCGCGGGCTTCGTCGTCCAGCGACGGATCCTTCTCCGCCTCATCGTGGAACTTCGTGTAGTAGCTGAGGAGCGTCTTGATCGGCTCGCGCTTGACGTCTTCCTCGTTGCCCCAGTGGCGGTATGCGCAGATCATCTTGCCGAACTGCGTCCCGTAATCGCCGAGGTGGTTGATGCGGATCGTATCGTAGCCGAGTGCGTCGTAGATCTTGTAAATCGCGTTGCCGATGACAGTGCTGCGGATGTGGCCGATGTGGAACGGCTTGGCGATGTTGGGCGAACTGTACTCGACAATAACTGTCTTATGGCCACCAATATCACTCTTCCCGAAATCATCCTTCTTTGCCAGCACTTCGTCCACCACGTCCGAAGCCATCTTGGCGCGGCTCAGGAACACGTTGACGTAGGCGTTGACCTGCACGACTTTGTCGATGATGCTCTCGGCATCGCTCTCCACGCTGGCGTTCAGCTTCTCAGCGATGTCCGCGGCGATCATCGGCGGCGCCTTTCTCAGAACCTTCGCCAGGCGGAAGCACGGCAGCGCGTAATCGCCCATGCTCTCATCCTGCGGGACCTCGAGCAGGTCCATCAGGTCTTCCTTGGTCAGTTCCACGCCGGCCGCGACCAGCTGATCTGCGATTTTCTCTTTGTAGTCGATCATTTATTTCTCCTCTTCGTATCCGAAATGGTTACCGTCTTCTTCTGTGTAGACCGGGATCCCGTGCGCTTTCAGCAGCGCTGCGAAGACGCCGTCGCCGGCTGTCAGCGTGTGGGTGAATGTCCCGTCGTAGATCTTCCCGTTCCCGCAGGACGGGCTGTGCGCCTTCAGGATAGCCCCTTCGATGATGCCGTCCGCCATGTTGGTCGGGCTGATGCTCATCGTCTCGAACTTTCTCTTTTCGGCTTCCTGCAGGACTTTCTCCAGGCTTGCCTTGGCGCCGCGGAAGAACGCTTCCGTCACGTCGCGGCCTTCCTTGTTCAGGATCCTGACTTGCTCTTCGAACTGCGGCTCCTCACTGTCTGCCGCCTTCTTGTCCACAGGGATCCACACCTGCTCCGCAGGCGGCCGCGGGACATCGAGACCGCCCGCCACTTCCGGACAGACGGCGACATAGTCATTGAATGCCGCGAACTCTTTGACCCATTCGCAGCCGTTGTCAGTGCCATCGTACTTGCAGGGAAACCCCAGCAGACATCCGCTGATGATATACATGGTGAGCGATTCCTCCCTTCCGGTCGGTTGCCAGATGAAACCATATTATACCGCATGGCCTGCGCCAGTGCATATACATGGTTATTATATCGTCAAAGGCTTGTTTTTTCAACGAAAAAGGACGATTCCTCCCTGCGGATCACCCGCACCAGCAGGCTCACCGACACCGCCATCATGATGAGCTCGGTCACTGGCTGTGCCCAGATCATGCCACCGAATCCAAATGTCCGGTTGAGCACCAGAAGCAGCGGGATATACAGCACGAGCTGGCGCATCACCGTGATCCCGAACGCATACTGTGGCTTGCCCATCGCCTGGAACGACATGCGGCTCATCGACACTGCCCCGACGAACGGCAGGATCCACATCACCGCCCGCAGCACTTTTGCCCCTGTCGCGATGACCTCCGGCGTCTGCGAGAACAGCCCGATCCAGAACGGCGCAAAGAGCCCGTAGACGAGCATCACGCACAGCTCCGTGCCGCTGACAACGAGCACACCCGCCTTCAGCACTGCAAGCATCCGGCGGAAGTTTCCGGCCCCATAGTTGTATCCCATGATCGGCTGCGTCCCCGCCGCGAACCCCTGGTAAATGTAGTTCCCGAGCGAGAGGATCTTCTGCGCCACGCCCATGGCCGCCACGGTCAGTTCTCCGTACGAAACGGCGAGGTGGTTGTTGACGATGTAGGCCGCCGAGGTGAGGAGCGTTTCCAAAGACGCAGGCACCCCGACCCAGTAGACTTCGCGGAGGATGTCTCCCGTCGGCTTAAGGAATCGCCCAGCCGGCCGCAGCAGCGTCTTCCCGCGCACGTACAGCAGCAGCGACACGCCAAGGCCCGCCGCGTTGCCGAGGACTGTGGCCACGGCCGCGCCGCGGATCTCCATGCCGAACGTGAAGATGAACAGCGGATCGAGCACGATGTTGACGACCGTCCCGAGCGCCATCCCGATGATCGAATACTTCGCCGAACCCTCGCTGCGCAGAAGCTGCCCGATCGTGTAATTGCCCATCGTAAACAGCGCGCCGGCCAGCAGGATGCCGATATACTGTTGCGTGTATGCCATCGTGTTTTCCTTCGCGCCGAGCCCCGCCGCGATCTGCGGCAGCAAAAGAAGGCCCGCCCCGGCCACGACGGCGCTGTTGATCACGGTGAGCACAAAGCCGGTCGTGAGCGTGTGACATGCCTTGTCCATATCGCCCGCACCCATGCTCCTGGCGATGAGCGATGAGCAGCCGGCCCCGACCATGTTCGAGACGGCGATCATCACCATCATCACCGGATAGGCGAGGTTCACTGCAGCGAGCTGGTAGTCGTCGTGCAAAAGGCCGATGAAAAACGTATCGACCAGGTTGTACAGCACCATGATGCACATGCCCGCGATGAGCGGCACGCCCATCGAAACGACCGCCCTCGCCGGCGCCTGCTCACGCAATGTGTAGAGGCGTTTGTCTTCTTTGTTAGTCTCTTCCCTTTTTGCCTGATTCATAACTGTATTACTATACCACAGAATCGTTGTTCCGTTGCTCCGTAATAAAAGAGACCACCCGCAGGCAGTCTCCTTCATTCTTCAAATGCTGAACGATTCCTATCCCCCAAAGTGCGCTGCGCCCCTGCGATTACTCGAAGTGCGCCGCGACTTCCTGCAGAAAGTCGATGATGTGCAGATGCTGCGGACAGACCTCTTCACACTGGCCGCACGCGATGCAGTCGCTCGCCTTGCCAAAGACGCTCGTCAGGCGGCTGTAGTATTCTTCCTGCGGCATCCAGTCCTTGTCCTCCCGCTCCTGCTTGTCCGCGTTGTAGAGGGAGAAATATTTTGGAATCGCTATGTTCATCGGACAGCCGTTGGTGCAGTACGAGCACCCCGTGCACGGAATCGCAATCGACGCGTTCATGATATCGACCGCGCTCCTGATCACCGCCATTTCCTCTTCATTCAGCGGCTGGAAATCCTTCATATAGCCGGTGTTGTCCAGCAGCTGCTCCATGTTGCTCATGCCGGAGAGCACCATGCCGACCGGCGACGCGCTGGCTGCAAACCGGATCGCCCACGAAGGAACGGACATGTCCGGATGATACGCCTTGAATGCGGATTCCACTTCCGCCGGCACGCGCTGCGCCAAGGTGCCGCCCTTGACCGGTTCCATGACAATGACCGGCACACCGTGTTTCTCCGCGACGGCACAGGCCTCCCCTGCGCGGATGCCCGGGCTGTTCCAGTCGATCCAGTTGACCTGCAGCTGCACGAACTCAACTTCCGGGTGCTCCGTCAGAACTTTGTCCAGCATCTCCGGACTGTCGTGCATCGAAAAGCCGATATGCTTCACAAGCCCCTGTGCTTTCTTCTCCATCATGAAACCAAAGCAATCGAGTTCTTCATACTTCGGGTAGCGTTCCGCGCCGACATCGTGCAGCAGGTAGTAATCGAAGTACTCTGCACCAGTCTTGCGCAGCTGCTCCTGGAAGACTTTTTCGCGGTCTTCTTTGGTGCTGATAAAGCCCGCGTGCAGCTTCGTCGCCAGCGTATACGCCTCGCGCGGGTAGCGGCTCGTGAGGATCTCTTTGGCCGCTTCTTCGCTTTTGAAATCGTGGTACATCCACGCGGTGTCGAAATACGTGAATCCCTGCTCGATAAAGGCGTCCACCATCTTCTTCGCCAGCTCGATGTCGATGCTGCCCTCGTCGTTCGGGTTGGTGAGCGGCAGGCGCATCAGGCCAAAGCCGAGTTTCTTCGCCCCATTAAAAATATCCATACCGATGTTCTCCTTATTGTATCTGTAATCAGTTCCCGGCTTCCAGCCGCTATTTGAGCGCGACAATCGTAACCCCGTCGCCGCCTTCGTTGTAGCCGCCGCGCCGGAAGCTCTTTACGTGCTTGTTGCGCTTGAGTTCGTCGCGGATCACCTTCATCAGGATCCCTTCCCCGCGGCCGTGTACGATGGTGACTTCCTTGAGCCCTGCCATGAATGCGTCGTCGATGTACTTGGTGACATGATCGAGCGCTTCCTCGGCCTGCTGCCCGCGCACATCGGTCTGCACGCTGACGCTCTGCGACTTGCTGCGGTACAGACTGCCGTACTGGCTCCTGTTCTTCTTGGCATTGTCGAGGCTCGCCGCCTTCTTCTTAGCGCGGCCGTCCGGCAGGATCATGAGGTCTTCCGCCTTGACCTTAACCTTCAGGTTGCCGATCTTGACGGTCAGGTCGCCCTTGTTGTCCGGCAGACTCTGGACTTCGCCGTTCTGCTGCATGCTGACAACCTTCACCCAGTCGCCGACCTTGACGTCCTCGATGCGGACCGGGTTGTCGTTGATTTCCTTGGTGTATTTATCTTTGTAGCGGCCGGCTGCATCCTTGATCTTGCGGCGGCTGTTATCAAACTTTCTGGTGCGCTCGCCCATCGACTCAAGCTTGGCGAGTTCCTTGAGTTCTTCGCGGATATCCTGCGAGAAATCTTCTGCTTCCTCGACCATGGCTCTGGCCTCCGCGCGCGCTTCATTGAGAATGCGGTCGCGTTCCTTATCGATGCGCTTTCTCTCAGTTGCCGCTTCCTCGCGGAGCTTTTTCATCTCCACGTTGAGCAGCGTCGCCTCGTCGCGCTCTGCCTCGGCGGCTTTTCTGTCCGCCTCGATGGCACCAATGACATCTTCAAATTCCATCTCGCCGCTCTCCATGAGCGTGCGGGCCTTGTCGATCAGTTCCGGTGCGAGGCCGAGTTTCTTCGAGATCTCAAAGGCATTGGAACGGCCGGGAATGCCGACGATCAGCTTGTAGGTGGGGCTGAGCGTTTCCACGTCAAACTGCATGCTGGCATTCTGCACGCCGGGCTTGGTCAGCGCGTATTTCTTCAGTTCGGTATAGTGCGTCGTCGCGAGCACCTGTGCGCCTTTGTCGATCAGATCTTCCAGGATCGAAATCGCCAGTGCCGCCCCTTCGAGCGGGTCTGTGCCGGCGCCGAGTTCGTCCACCAGCACGAGGGTGCCTGGACGTGCTTCTTCGCAGATGTGGACGATGTTGGTCATGTGGGACGAGAAGGTCGACAGGCTCTGCTCGATGCTCTGTTCATCGCCGATGTCCGCGAAGATGTCTTCGTAGATCGGCACGAGGCTGCCCTCCACCGCCGGGATGTGCAGGCCGGTCTGCGCCATCATGGCGAGCAGGCCACAGGTCTTCAGCGTGACGGTCTTGCCGCCGGTGTTCGGGCCGGTGATGATTAGCGCGTTCCAGTCGCTCCCCACAGGATCGCCGTCTTTCTTGCCGATGGTGATGTCGATCGGCACGACCTTCTTCGGATCGATCAGTGGATGGCGCGCTTTTTTCAGCTGGAGCTTGCCATCGGAAATGGTCGGCTTCTCCGCTCCCATGCGGAGTGCCAGTCTGCCCTTCGCATTGATAAAGTCAAGTTTGACGAGCAGTTCCTGATTGTTCATGATGCCCGCATAGTGCTCTGCCGCGCGGCTCGAGAGTTCCTGCAGGATCCTGGTGATCTCTGTCTGCTCATCCACTTCGAGCTGGCGCAGGTCGTTGTTCAGCACGACGACCGCCTGCGGCTCGATGAACAGCGTCTGCCCGCTCGCACTCTGGTCGTGGACGATGCCCGGGATCTGCCCCTTGCACTCCGCCTTGACCGGCACGACATATCTGCCGTCGCGCATCGTAACGATGGCGTCCTGCAAATACGCACGGGTCTGCTGGCTGTTGACGAGATGGTCCATGCGGACCTTGATGGCTTCGTTTTTCTGGGCGATCTTGCGGCGGATGTCCCGCAGCTCAGGACTCGCCGTGTCGCTCATCTCATCCTCGGACAGGATGCAGCGGTCGATCTCATCTTCGAGTCCGCGGAAAATACCGATGACCTCGCCCATGCTCTGAATGAGCGGGATCTCCGGAACGTCGTTCTTCAGGAACTGCGCGACGTTGCGCGCCGCCGTGAGGTTGTACATAATCCGGAGCAGCTCCGCCATCGTGAGCGTGCCGCCCTTCTTCGCCAGGTTCAGGGAGCCGGAGATGTCGTAGAAATTGCCTACCGGCAGCGGTCCCTTCATGGTGATGAGCAGCGACGCCTCACCGGTCTCATCCAGCCCGTCCCGGATATCGTACGGGTCCGTCATGGGCGAGAGTTCGGCGATGCGCGCACGCGTCAACTCCGACCCTGCCTCCTCCTGAAGCATGTCGATGATCTTGCCGTATTCAAGAACTTGCAGTGTTTTCTGGTTCATAGTCTTACTTCAATTTTGTCTATCTCTGTCAGCAATCCATGCCGGTTCAACATCTCGCTGTCGGAATTTCCATTTCATGGTAATTCCGACCATTCTTTACGTCTTTTGCCCGTTTTCTCACAGAAAGACGCATTTTTTTCAACGTTTGCGCTGCTTCCGAGTTTCGGATCCTGCTGTTCACGCTGCCGACCCGCTGAAAACGTTGAAGTTTTTACGTCCTTTGCGCATTATTTTGCAAAAAGACGCAAACTGAGGTGCCCCCAAAAAAGTAGAGTCGAGAAATGTGTTTTTCACCGGCGGCCATAAACGGCCGGTGTCAGATAACCATTTGTAGCGTGCGGCCTTTCGCTCGGATAGAAATGCCACACATATT
>Ga0129307_1002108_pt1 | contig 17416 bp, 14 predicted proteins | sample P1105metagenome_FD_94437 | JGI IMG/M metagenome (GOLD analysis project Ga0129307, IMG submission 94437) | Capybara group fecal microbial communities from Wisconsin, USA - P1105 metagenome | ecosystem: Host-associated > Mammals > Digestive system > Large intestine > Fecal | place: USA: Wisconsin... | reverse complement strand
TGCTAGCTTATAATCCAAAGATTACTGTGTTCTGGGTTTCAAAATTTTCTTTTGAAACGTTCTTAAAAATTTTCTCTTAGAATCTTTTCAAGGTTGTCTCACTGTTCAATTATCAAGGTTCTGTGCTGACTTTCGAAGTTTTCCACTTCCGTGTCGCAACTTCTATATGTTACCATATCTTAGTCGCTTTGTCAACAACTTTTTTATTTTATTTTTTGTCGTTATCTGAAACATTCTGTAACGCTGTTTCAGCGACGTGTTATATATTACCACGATAACACGCCGCTGTCAACAGATTTTTTTAATATTTTTAAGGGGTTTTTATGACTTAACTTTGTTTAGCTACTTTGTCCTTTTTCGGCTTCACCATGGTATTAACACCTTCAACTGCCAATACCAGTGACAGAATCATGAGAAGGATTCCGAAGATAACCTGTACCCATGGTCCCCAGTCAGCCTGACCTGCTGTAATAACAGCAATCTGATCCTTTGTATTCATTGCTAAAGATGCAATTGTTACAAACAGCATGAATACCATCGGAATCAACACCATCTTGTTGTTCTTACCTACATTTGCTAACCAAGCTGCTACTGCTAACAAACCGATAGCGGCTAACAACTGGTTTGCGGAACCAAAGAGTGCCCAAATTTTTACGTAACCGTTTACACCAAGTGCAACACCCGGAATAACGGTAATCAGAGTTGCTACATATGGATTACATAAGAATTTCTTGTATCCTGCTACGTTCTCCATAGTCTCACCCTTAGTAGAATCAATCCAGAACTCCTGGAACATAAATCTTGCAAGTCTGGTTGCTGTATCCAGAGATGTAAGACAGAATGCGGAATATGTCAATACTAATAAAGTATATAAAATACTATATGTACCCGGAATTGCATCATCAATCATGTGTGCAATACCACCACCAAAGATAGCGGTTGCACCGGTTAATGCGGTATCCGGATGTGCTGCATTATAAGAATATGCATAAGCAATTGCACAAATGGTCATGATTGCAAGTACACACTCTAAAAGCATTCCACCGTAAGCAATCGGTTTTGCATCTTTTTCTTTATTTAACTGTTTACTTGTAGTTCCGGAAGATACCAGTGAATGGAATCCGGAAATCGCTCCACATGCAATTGTTGTAAACAATACCGGGAATACATAGGATGTAGAATCCTTAGACTGAATCAGCGCAAGACTGTCCAGTGATGGATGGGATACTACAACTGCAATAAATGCCAGCGCCAACATTGCATATAATAAGAAGCTGGACAGATAATCACGAGGCTGTAATAAAATCCATACCGGTGTTACGGAAGCTATTGTAATATAAATACCAACGATTACCATCCAGGTTGTCTGTGAAAAATAGATTGGATGGAAGTTGATTCCAATTGCAATGATTGCTGCAATTGCTGCTACACCAATGAAGGAAGAAAGAAGCATTGGCGCATTTTTTCTGTATACGCAGAATCCAAATACAATAGCGATTAAAATAAACAGGAAAGAAACCATTGCTACCTGCGCATTTGCTTCGGAAGCTGCCTTATCCAATACACCGTCTACATAAGTTGCACCAAAGGTAGTTGCAACGATAGATGAGAAAGCAGCAACTACAAGAATCAATGTCAGATAAGCGAAAATGATAAATAATTTCTTTGCTCTGCTAGACATATTTACGGCAATGATTTCTCCAATGGATTTTCCATCATGTCGTACGGATGCGATTAACGCTCCAAAATCATGCACACCACCAAAGAAAATTCCACCGATGAGAATCCATAAAGTACATGCCAACCAGCCGAAGCCCATTGCCGCAGCACTGATAGGTCCTGTAATCGGACCGGCTCCTGCGATGGAGGAAAAGTGATGTCCCATTAAGACCGGAGCCTTTGCAGGAACATAGTCCACGCCATCTTCCATGGTATGTGCCGGTGTTGCTTTATCACCTACTCCGACACCCCACTGGTCGCAAAGCCACTTGCCGTAGAACAGGTAGCCTGCCAGAAGAACGGCACACCCAATAATTAGTAATACTAATCCATTCATAAACATTCTCCTTACCGCCTTTTAGGCTAATTTTATATTCGCTCTTCGCTTTATATGAGAAATGAGCTCCTTTATAAATTTCACCGTTGCTCTGGAATACCGGTTTCCTGTGACCTTTTCTTCCTGCAAGTTCACCGTCACGGTATGCATTTCCATCCAGCCCTTCAGTGAAAAATTAAAGTTCTTGTAAACCCTACACTTCTTAAAGCATTTCTCTGCCTCTTTACTTACATTCTCTGACAACACAACTGCCACCAAACGGGTGCACATATGCTGACGCTTCATATTCACCCTGTCCAATTCAATAAGCGGCAATCCCACTTCCTGAGTATAGCGAATAATCTTCTCCGCCATCTCCTCTGTAAACTGGTGAGCATGAAAAATAAAAACATATTCATCCGATTCTGCCGTCCACATGCTGAACTCTTTGAAAACAACACATTGTGACTCCATCAGATGAAAATGGGCTTTTGCCACCAACGGCAAATCGCCGCCTTCTTCCGGGCTCTCCACCCTCTCAATGTCATAACAATTCTGATATCCCTTCAACAAATCATCCAAAAACTCTCTATACGCTAACATAGCACCCTCACTTGTCCGACATATAACACTTGTCATACAACTATGATACCCAAAATACACACTACTGTCAATATTTATTCATATTTTTCTGACAATTTGTGGAAACTGCAAAAAAACTCCCAATTATTTTTGGGAGTTTTTGTTTTGTCATTTATTTTTTGATAGATGACCTATTTAAAGATAACGCGTTCATACCATGTCGCAAATGGATACTCATGGCATGCTTGGCACCCACAGCATCTCTTTTACAAATAAAGTCCAGAATAATACGATGGTCATGTATACTGTAATAATCCAAGTCTGCCACCCTGTCATATACGTGCATGGCCTCTTCAATCGCATCATCTATTACAGGTAAAAGTTGGAGTAAAAATTCATTATGAGCCGCCATAACTATGGCATGATGAAATAACTGCGCCAATTCAATATGTTCTTCTCCATTTTCAATAGCTGCATCCAGCAGCTTCTGAATCCGAACAATCTCCTGAATCTCCTTTTCCGTGGCACGTTCACAGGCAAACGCCGCCATTTCCGGTTCAAAAATCAAACGCGCTTCATACAGATCCTTTAACTCTTTTTCCACTTCCGCAAGTTGCACAAACTCATAAGCGTTCACCGGAACCTCGCTGGCCACAAAAGTGCCTTTTCCGCGGCTTACTTTTAAAAACCCTTGCCCTTCCAGCACTTTAATTGCCTCTCGAAGAGTGGATCTGCTAACTCCTAATATTTCCGACAAGGAATTTTCCCCGGGAAGGCGCTGCCCTTCTTTCATCTTTTTTTCTTTGAAAACATAATCGCGAATCTTTTCTACTGTATTGCCCGTTACATTTTCTTTCCTCATAATACTCCTCCTGGCAAAACTGCTATTTCTTCTCCTGCTCTTTTTCTTTTGCCTCTTCTGCTTCCTTAAATTCTTTCTTGTAGAAATACTTGTCAATCTTTTCTACCATGTTATCCGGCATGGTTTTGGGCACCGGAAATACCGCCGCATTTACCATTTCCTTTGCAAAATCCAATACATGCATGGTAGTTTTTAAAAGCGCCTCCGGTGACATAAAAGTCATATGGTCATTCTTGCTATGGTAATAACCGGCTCCCGGCGCTGCAAATCTGGCAAAGCTAATAGCCGGAACCTTTTTATCCGCAAAGGGCATATTATCCGAAGAGTAAGTATCCTGTTTAACCTCCACGGCATAACCTTTCGCCTTCATAAAATACTCGGTAAAAATTCGCAAACTGTCATCTGCAGTTATCATGGCAATTTCACGTCCAAGGACTGTTCCTGCCATATCCACATTAATCATCAATACGTGTTTTTCCAAATCCTCTTCATGGGCTTTAACATAATACTTACTGCCCTCCAATCCAATTTCTTCGGAGCCGTACCACTGGAACCGCAGGGTTCTCTTTGGCGGATTCTCCTTGAAATAGCGAAGCATTTCCATTAAAATCACAGCACCGGATCCGTTATCATAAACGCCCTTACTAAATTCCACCGAATCATAATGGGCACCGAAAGATACAATTTCCTCCGGAAAATCCGTTCCCTTAATCTCAGCATAAATATTTCTGGATTTTCTGGTTTCATTTTCGTTCTGCACGCAGATGTGAATTTCAGATGCATTTTTCTCCACCATTTCCATGGTATCTTTTACACGAATATGCGCTGCCGTGGTAACGCCATGCACTGTCATGGTTTTTCTTAATTTACGGGTTACAATTCCGGTATTCTTGGGATTATCGTAGTAATCTCCTCCCATAGTAATGAAGCCCGCAACTCCCGCTCTTAAAAGTCTGCGGTACTTTTCCACCGTTAACGGCATCTGAACCAGTACAAAGGCATCCTTCGCTCCTACCAGATTCGCATCCAATATGCTTTCCGCATAAACAAGGCGGGCAGTTACTCCCTCCTTCGGTGTACTCTTACAGCACTTATACCCCGTTACTTCGTAGGTTTTCTCGTAAGGTGCTGTTACCTTCAAAGTTGCAACAGGCTGTTTTGCATCTTCAATATCAAATTCCTCAATTTCCGGCTCTAAGCCAATTTCTTTGACTGCAGCTGCTAAGATGCCTGCAGCCCTTTCCTCCTCCGGTGTACCTGCCATTCTGGTAAAAGCAAGCCGTTTCAATAAATTGTACTCCCTAGTTCCTGATAATCTCATGTCCCTTCTCCTTTTCCTTATAAAAAATCCTATTTTCAAGCCTTACAAAGGCTCAAAATCTCTTTCACCGAGGAAATCCCCACAATCTCAATTCCCTCAATTTCCGGCAACCCCTTTCGGTTACTCTCCGGTAATACGCAGCGTAAAAAGCCTAGTTTCTTAGCCTCTCTCACCCGCTGTTCCGCCATGGAAACCGCTCGAACTTCTCCGCTTAAGCCGATTTCTCCGAACAATATGGTTCCCGGTGGCATAATTCGTTCTTTGTAACTACTGATAATCGCTGCTGCAATGGCAAGGTCAATGGCCGGCTCCACCATACGAATTCCTCCTGCGATATTCACGTAGGCATCGCAGGATCCCAGATGAAAGCCCCCTCTTTTTTCCAAAACAGCCATTAACTGATTAACACGATTCAGTTCTGCGCCTACAGTCGTCCTTCTGGGAATTCCCAGATTGCTCTGACATACAAGGGCCTGCACTTCCAGTAAAATCGGTCGGCTTCCTTCCATAGAACAAGCCACTACAGAACCGGAAGCATCTTTTGGTCGACCTTCCAACATAAATTCCGACGGATTCTCCACCTCCCGGAGTCCCGTCTGCTGCATTTCAAAAACTCCGATTTCGTTGGTTGAACCAAAACGATTCTTGACGCCTCGCAGTATCCTATAGGAAGCATGTCGGTCTCCTTCAAAATACAAAACCGTATCCACCATATGCTCCAAAACTCTCGGTCCTGCTACTACTCCTTCTTTTGTAACATGTCCCACCAAAAAGATTGTTATGCCCTTCCCCTTGGCAATTTGCATAAAGGTGTTCGTAGCTTCCCGAACCTGGGAAACACTTCCCGGTGCACTGGATACATCCTCTCCGTACATAGTCTGCACAGAATCAATAACCACCACTTCCGGCTTCTCCCCGTCAATCACTTCCTCAATCAGTGTCAGGGATGTTTCGCAAAAAAGTGACAGGGAATTTCCAAAGGTTCCGATCCGGTCTGCCCGCATTTTAATCTGCTCCATAGATTCTTCGCCAGAAATATACAACACCTTTCTTCCCTGTTCCGACAGGTTCTTGCAAACCTGCAAAAGAATGGTGGATTTTCCGATTCCGGGATCGCCTCCCACCAGAATCAGGGAGCCCTTTACCAAACCGCCCCCTAAAACACGGTCTAATTCCTGAAATCCCACACTGATTCGTTCACATTCGTTAATACTTACCTCTGTGATAGGCGTAACCTTCGCCTCCATACGGCGCGCCCTGGTATTCGGCGATGCTTTTACCACCTTTTCCTCAACAAAGCTGTTCCATTCTTTACATGCCGGACACTGTCCCATCCATTTGGATGATTCATATCCGCAATTTTGGCAAAAAAATACTGTTCCCTTTCCTTTCGCCATTCTTCCTCCTTAACTGTCTCATGTATGAAACGAAATCCGGTCAGCCGACCGGATTTCTCTGTGTTTGCATTCTTATTATTTCTTTGTCACAATGACGGAAGACTGCTCACCTTCACTTAATTCTACACCGATGGTAACCTTGCCACCAAGTCCGGTTTTCATAACGCCGGCATCTTCGCCATTGATATTGATGGAATACTCTGCCTCATCCATCAGCTCTAATGTAATCTGGGCATCTGTATTTCCTTCTACCGTAAACTTTACTCCCTCTGCAGTTTCACAAAGTCCGGTAACGGTAGTTCCCGGAACAGACTCATAAATGAACAATCCGTTCTTTTCTAATTTGGTAATCTCCTTGCAAGTCTTAACCTTATAAATGTCTCCGCCAAATTTGAAATCGTCCAGTTTCGCCTTGGTTTCCAATTCATAATTTCCAAAACTGATTTCACCGGTCTTTTCGGCACGGATTAATTCTTTCACTACTGCCATTTTTATCCTCCTTGTAGTCATAAGACTCTCTAAACGTGTATCTTAATTATAAACTACCCTTCCGAGAAATTCCAGCACTTTAGACTTTTTTAAGAATTTCCTCACAGGTTATTATTTTTTCACTCGGAAGGTGATTTTTTCCTTGCTAAGTCCAATGACTACTGCATCTCCGGCCTTCACTTTTCCGGTTAAAATTTCCTCTGACAATGCATCCTCCAGCTTAGACTGAATCATACGCTTTAACGGACGTGCACCGTACTTCTGATCGTAAGCCGTTTTAACGATATGTTCCTTTACCGCAGTGGAGATACTTAATGAAAGGTTCATATTCTGTTTGCAGCGTTTAACTAAAGTTGCTGTCTGAATGGTTACAATCTGCTTCATCTGCTCCATATTCAGGGCATGGAAGACTATTGTTTCATCTATACGATTTAAAAACTCCGGCTTAAAGATTCGTTTCACTTCCTCCATTACGCCGTTTTTCATGGTTTCATAGTCCCTCTTCTCATCCCGTACCGATGCAAATCCCAAATTCTTTGGTGCAATAATCGCCTGTGCCCCCGCATTACTGGTCATAATGATAATGGTGTTTTTAAAATCCACCTTACGACCCTGGGCATCGGTAATATGACCGTCATCCAGTACCTGCAGCAAAATATTAAATACATCCGGATGAGCCTTTTCAATCTCGTCAAACAGAATTACCGCATAGGGATTCCGCCGTACCTTCTCGGATAACTGACCGCCTTCGTCATAACCCACATATCCCGGCGGGGAACCAATCATCTTAGATACACTGTGTTTCTCCATATACTCTGACATATCAACACGAATCAGCGACTTCTCATCACCGAAAACAGCCTCTGCCAACGCTTTACTTAACTCGGTTTTACCTACACCGGTAGGTCCCAAAAACAGGAAGGAACCAATCGGGCGATTGGGGTCCTTTAATCCCACGCGACCACGTTTCACTGCACGAACTACAGCGCTAACCGCTTCTTCCTGACCAACCACACGTTTATGAAGCACAGCATCCAATTTCTCCAGACGTGCACTTTCTTTTTCTTCCAAACGCTTTAACGGCACCTTGGTCCATTCGGAAACCATAGCTGCCACTTCCTCTTCCGTTACAACCGCTTTCGGAGATTTCTTTCGGCTGGCAAGACGCTTATCAAGCCTTGCCAATTCCTCTTCCTTCTGAATCCGCTGTGCCTTAACTAAGGATGCCTCTTCAAAATGGCGATACATCAAGGATTCCTCGAAATCTTCCTGTAACCGCTCGATTTCTTTTTCCAAATCGTTTCGATTCTCCGGCACCTTTACCTGCAAAAGTTTCACTTTGCTGGCCGCCTCATCAATAATGTCAATGGCTTTGTCCGGCAAATTCCGGTCATTGATATAACGGGCAGAAAGCTTAACTGCCGCTTCCACCGCCTCTTTGGTAATGGTAACCTTATGATGCTCTTCGTACTTGTGCTTCACACCATTTAAAATATCAATGGCAAGTTCTAATGACGGCTCTTCTACAATAATCGGCTGGAAACGACGCTCCAAGGCCGCATCCTTCTCAATATACTTCCGATATTCTTCCATGGTGGTGGCACCAATCAGCTGAATCTCACCTCGTGCCAAAGATGGTTTTAAAATATTGGAAGCATCAATGGCTCCCTCTGCACCGCCGGCACCGATAATGGTATGAATTTCATCTACAAACAGGATGACATCTCCATCATCCTTAACTTCTTTCAGAATACGTTTAATTCGCTCCTCAAACTCACCACGATACTTGGTTCCTGCCACAATACCGGAAAGATCCAGATTCAATAAGCGCTTTCCACGTACAGTATCCGGCACCATACCGTTAATAATCATGGTGGCAAGTCCCTCTACAATGGCAGTTTTTCCAACACCCGGCTCACCGATAAGGCACGGATTGTTCTTTCCTCTACGGCTTAAGATTTGAATTGCACGCTGAATTTCATCCCGGCGTCCGATTACCGGATCCAGTTCCCCATCTTTTGCCATCTGAGTAAGGTCACGGGAATACTGCTCTAAAATTCCAGGCTCTTTGCTTCTTGCACCTCGTCCGGCATATTCCTCTCTAAAAAGGTTTCCCTCAATCCCCATGGCAGTCAAGATCTCTGTGTAAATTCGTTGATTATTGATGCCCATAGTATTAAGCAGACGGGCTGCAGCGCACTCCGGCTCTTTTACAATAGCCAAAAGCAGATGTTCCGTTCCAATCTGTTCATCCTGAAAACGGTTGGCCTCGTCCTCTGCCGCCTCAATAATCTTCACCGCACTGGGAGAATATCCTTCCCGCTCTTTTAATGCCACGGATGAACCCGGAATAATCAGCTCCTCCATTAAATGTGCAAGCTGCTTCGCATCCAGATTCTGCGCACGCAACACATTGGCTGCCACACCTTTCCCCTCCTGTAAAAGGCCGAGCAGAATGTGCTCTGTACCGACAAAAAGATGTTTCATTTCCTTTGATGCCTGTTCTGCGCATTTTAACGCTTTGATGGCACTTTTGGTATACGCTTTCTTCATTTAAGTTTCCTCCACGCATTTTAGGAAAAAGACTTGTAGTTACCTACAAGTCCTTAAAATCTATAAATTCCAGGCTATCGCCCTCATCATCCTCTTCTTCTTCCTTCGCCTGTTCTACCTTCACCTTGGCTTTCAGATACTCGCCCTGCTTTTCAATGGCGCGCTTCTCATCGTAGTCGTCTTCCTCATAATCCTCATCATCATAGTCTTCTTCCAATTCTTCTCTACGATTGATTCCACGGAAAATAAAGATGTTGATAATAATCAACGCCAACACTACCACGCCAATAATCATGCCAAGCATCATTCTACGGTTGCCCTGTTTCAGACTATCGTAGCGTCCTTTTAATTTGGCATATTCTTCCTCAGATACACCACCTTCATTATCGCCTTTTCCGTCTCCCTGATTTCCGACTCCATAGGAAAGATATGGGCAGATATCTCCTGTCTTCTGATCATACAAATAATACCCGTTATTGGCATCATTTCCTTCCTCTACCAAAAACAGCACTGTCCAATCGGAATTAGGATATTTCAATCCACGTACAGTCGTCTCCTGCACCGTAAGATCCACCGGTTCAAAACCTTTATTTACCAGCTCATTGTCAAAATCTTCGGATACCTCGTAAATAACTCCGTCAATCTGGAATGCTGGTTTGGCGCCCTTTGTAGACTCTGTAGTCTCCGGTTCTTCTTCCTCTTCTTCCGCCTGGTCATCCCCTGTCTTTGGCTCTTCGGTCTGAGGCTCTTCGGTAGTACCCTCTGCCTCTGTGGCAGGGATCCGCACACCGCCGGCCGTCAATTCACCGGCACTGCTTGTTCCGTTTGCAACCACACGACATTCACCGGCTGCAATCGCTTTGAAGGTGACACTGATACTACTGCCATTTGCAGTAATGGTATCTCCGGAATTCTGAGCACTCCCCGCATTACTGCTTGCATACTCAAACACGGATGTGTTAAATGTTATCTTCATATCCGCCGTTACCGATGCACCTGCTGCATCCTTGGCAGAAATATATACAGTAATCTTATCCCCTACTTCCACGGAATTCGCACTTAAGCCAAGTACCATTCTTCCGGCGGACGCATAGGTCTGTAAGGAAAGGCAGGGTGCCAAAAAAAGCGCTGTTGCAAGCAAGATCGCCAAAATTCGCCCTGTCTGTCTCTGTAACTTCTTCATCCTCTTCCTCCATAAGACTTTTTTCTTTCCTCTGCTATTATACTCATTTTTCACAGCTTAATCAACCTTAATTCATTTCCAGCTTATGAATTTCATTTAACCAGCTGTAATTTGCCGTTGTGTTCGGAGTCAGGGTCGAAGTATTAATTCTTTCCGTGGAAAACAGTGTACAATTCTGTCTCTGGTACACCGGTAATTCCACTCCCCAGTCTCTCACAATGTCCATACATTCCTTGTAAATCATCTTGCGGTATCCCTGATCCTCAGATTTACGTGCTGACATAATCAGCTTATCCAAGCTGTTATCCCGGATATGATAAAAATTCCCATTGGAACGGGTTCTATCAATATTCTTACTGTGATATTTCTGATACATATCCGGATCCATGGCACTTTGCCATGCCGCGCACCAAATCTCAAGTTTTCCTTCATCCAGCTTCTTCCACATCACATTTTCATCTTCTTCATCATGAATGATGAGTTCGATTCCCAAGGATGCCAATGCCTTTTGCGCATTCCGAAGAATTTCATAGCAGGGATGTTCTCCCTTTCCTTCTGCCGGAACATACGCAGTATATGAAAGGCTCGCACCGTAAGGTGCCGCACTAAACTTTCCGGAGGCTTCATCATATTCGTAACCCGCTTCGATAAAATACTCCTTAGCTGCTTCCAAAGCCGCTTTGTATCGTTCATCCGCATTCATATAGTCCGAATACAGTGCATGTCCACTCTCATCAACGGAAAATGCCGGCATATATCCCTTCTCATTTTCCTTGGGGGATGCCCAGGAGCTGGTCTCAATGGGATATTCCAAAACAGTGGCCGCATCTCCGTAATACTCATCAATAGAGGTCTTGCGGTATACGGCAAAAAGTGTCATCAGCGCTTTTCTTAATGCCTTGGACTTATTGGACCCCGGCTTACCGTTTACGTTTACTTTATCTGCATTGATTCCAATGTACCCATACAACATATAATCCACCACGTAAGATGTAATGATATCCCCGGATAACTCCCGATTCTTGTTGGCATTCCGCACTTCATCAAAGCTTGCAACAGATCCCGAAATTTCTCCGATATCCATTTTTCCATCCTTCAACATGGTAATCATATCCTGCTCAGATGCCTGACTTACCACCAGTTTCTTAATCTTCGGTTCGCCCAAATAATAATATGGATTCGCCTCCATAGTTACCTGACCATCTTTGAATTCCTTGAAAATATAAGGTCCTGCTCCCATGGGCTTACGCTCTTTTTCCACAACCTTGCGAAGCTTTCCTCGCCGAAATCCAAAACAATGCTTTTCGTAATTGTATTGTTCCACATCGCCGTAGTAATGCAGCGGCAAAACCGGAATTCCTAAAATGGAATAAATTGCCGATGCTTCAAACCCCTTGGTCTGAATCTGTACCGTATAATCATCCTTCTTTACAATTCCTTCAATGTGGTCCACCCGCTGTCCATCTGTCTTCTTTACTTCTTCCGCATACAATTCTTCGTAAGCAATTTTTTCAATTTGCTCGTCAAAATAGCTTTCTGAGCCATTATAATGGATTGCCAAACTATGGTAGTCCACGTCGTACTGTTCTGCCACATCTTCTACAACAGAATCCTCTGTTGTCTTTACATTTTTCTTGAGGCTGTAATACTCAAGGAACATTTCCTGTGCTGATTCATATCGTTTCTCTTTGTAGGTCTCCTTGCACCAGCTGTATTCCTCCTCCAGTATTTCCCGGATAAAAGTGCGGATTCCACTTTTCAGACCCTTGGACGGATTTGCCAAACGCTCTTTTACCGCATAAGGTTCGATTTCAATCCCTTCTGCCGCCGTGGAATTCATTCTGTAATTCTCAAGACCCACTATATGAAAAGAATTCAAAAGCCGCGTTCCCGTATAAGACGGATCCAAGTGCACATAGTAGGAAAAAATGACGTCGTCTGCCGTCACCGGTGTCCCATCGCTGAATTTCAAATCCTCTCGCAGCTTCACGGTATAGGTGGTTATCTTGTCCCCCTCGTCGTAATTCCAGGAAATATCCGCCGGACCGTAATAGGTATATCCTTTACCGTCATACTCGGCCTTCTCTCCCTTAATTCCTTTCTTAATTAAGTTTCCTTCTCTATCTGCCGTTAAAAGGTAGAGCTGTGTAAGCTGGACTACCCCTTCATTGTTTCTGGCATCATCGGTAAATGGCGTGAACTTATCTCCAAAAGATTCACAGCCGATAATCAGTGGTCGTTCTTCCTTCTCAGTCACTTTTTCCCCATTTGACTGAGTGCATCCCACCATGCCGGTAGCAAGTGTTACTGCCAAAAAAGCCGCCACCCCTTTTTTCCATATCCTTTTCAAAATTATTACCTCCAACTAGTAACTGTCTATGTGGAATTATAGCACATTCTGACAGGCTCTTCCACCCTTGTTATTCATAAAACATGGCATATTATTTCATCACAAATTCTTCAAACTTTTTCTTGACATTGAAAAAGCAGTGGGATATAATAGTCAAAATGCCTGAGGGAAATCCCAAAATTCCCCTGCATTTTTGTGAGAAAACTTTATATTTAGGAGGAACAATATGCGACACTTAATGAGCCCTATGGATTTTTCCGTGGAAGAACTCGATAAGCTGCTTTCACTGGCAGATGATATCGAAAAGAATCCAGCCAAATATGCCCATGCATGTGACGGTAAGATTTTAGCAACCTGTTTTTATGAACCCAGTACAAGAACAAGACTTAGTTTTGAATCCGCTATGATTCGTCTAGGCGGACAGGTATTAGGTTTTTCCGAAGCCGGAAGCAGTTCAGCAGCCAAAGGCGAAAGTGTTTCCGATACAATCCGTGTTATTTCTTGTTACGCTGACATTTGTGCCATCCGTCATCCTAAGGAAGGCGCTCCACTTGTTGGTTCCCAAAAATCTTTAATTCCAGTTATTAACGCCGGTGACGGTGGTCATCAGCATCCAACTCAAACCCTTACCGATTTACTTACAATTAAACAAAAGAAAGGTCATTTGGACAACCTTACCATCGGTTTGTGTGGTGACTTGAAATTCGGACGTACCGTTCACTCTTTGATTGAGGCATTGGTTCGTTACGAGAACGTTTCCTTTGTGCTGATTTCTCCGGAAGAACTGCGTGTACCAAGCTACATCCGCGAGGAGGTTTTGGAAGGCAACAACATTCCATACAAAGAGGTGGAACGTCTGGAAGATGCTATGGCGGATTTGGATATTCTCTATATGACACGTATTCAGAAAGAACGTTTCTTCAACGAAGAGGATTACCTGCGTATGAAAGGCTTCTACATCCTGGATCCCAAGAAGATGGAACTTGCAAAACAGGATATGATTGTTATGCATCCCCTTCCGCGTGTTAACGAAATTTCCGTAGAAGTTGATAAAGATGAACGTGCCAACTACTTTGAGCAGGCACAATATGGTGTCTATGTCCGTATGGCTTTGATTCTTACATTATTGGAGGTGCAGGTATGATTAACGTAGGAGCAATTAAAGAGGGATATGTTTTAGACCACATTCAGGCAGGAATGGCATTACAGATTTACAGTGACTTAAACTTGAAAGCTATGAAGGACTGTACCATTGCAATTATCACCAACGCTTCCAGCCAGACCATGGGCAAGAAGGATATTTTGAAGGTAGAATGTCCGGTAGGCGCTATTGATTTGGATGTTTTGGGATTTTTGGATCACAACATCACAGTAAATGTAATAAAGAACGAACAGATTGTTGAGAAGAAGAAGTTAAAACTTCCAAAGCAGATTGTCAACGTTATTAAATGTAAGAACCCACGTTGCATCACCTCTATCGAACAGGAACTTGATCAGATTTTCTTCCTGACAGATGAAGACAAAGAAATTTATCGTTGCAAGTATTGTGAAGAGAAATATCGTTCTCATAAGCGCAATAAGTTGAACTAATATATATAGAAGGGACTCGTCCGGAGTCCCTTCTATTTTATTATTTTTACTCGCAAAGTGTATCATATTTATAATTTGGCAATTTTGCCGAATTTGATTACAAAAACCTATAGTGGGAAGATCTGTGAATATCTTCTGAACAATCGAGCGAAAAATTGACCAATTGGAGTTTGCGTAATATACTAAAATTATACATTTACCGTTTTGGAATGAATATTCAGTAAACAATCCGAAATTACGGCAAATTACAAAAAAGGAGGACGGAATAAAATGGCAATGTTCTTAAAAAATTTGAGTATCCGGATTAAAATCTTAGTACCCGTATCCATACTGGGACTTATGATGCTTTTAGTAGGATTGATGGGGATACTTGGCACAACCAGAATTATGAATGCCAGCACAGAAATCGCGGATAATTATATTGTCGGCTTTGAAAATGTCGGCGAGATTAAAAGTTCTTATCAGTCGCTGCGACGTGTAGCGTTTGCACATATCGTGGCAAGCAATTCCCAAAACACAGATTTAATGTCTGCGCTTTCAAGCGAAGGTCAACAACTGCAGGAAGCGGTAAAATCAGCGGCAGATTCTTATGAGAGTATTGTACGTATCCCGGAACAAAAGCAGGCCGTAGAACAGTTCCGTACAGACTTCGATGCATATATGGAGGTTTGGAACAAGATTTTAGATTATAGCGGCTCAGGCAATGTTGACATGGCAAGTAATTTGGCAAATACGGAATTGAGAGAGCGGGGAACCGCGATCACTGAAAATTTAACTGCCATGAGTGAATCCCTGCAGACCGGCGTAAACGGGGCAGTGTCTTCGCAGTCACGCACTTTTAATTCGTCGAAAATGCTGATTTTTATTTTTGCCGGAATTGGTTTTTTAGTATTTGCATTTACCGTCTGGGTATCATGGAAATGGTGCGTGAAACGTTTGATCAATATCAACAGGCAGCTTCGTGATATTATTAAATCCATTGAAGAAGGACACGGCGATTTAACGAAACGTGTGCAATGTTTCTGTACAGACGAAATTGCAACCCTATCTTCTGCAATCAATATTTTTATAGAGACTTTACATAAAATTATGGGACAAATCAATGGCAGCTCAAGCCAGCTTGCAGATATTGTTCAGCTTGTTTCCCAGAAAGTAGATGTGACAAATGAAAGTTCCGTAGATATTTCTTCTGCAATGGAAAATCTGTCCGCATCTATGGAGGAAGTTTCTTCTACTGTAGATAGTATAAAGAGTAATGTAGAAATTGCAGATGCTAATATTATAGAACTCGCGGATGAATCACACAAATTATTCAATTACGCGAATGAAATGCAGGATCGTGCAAGGACTATGGAACAGGAAGCAAATGATAACAGAAACGCGACTAGCGAAGTTGTCAATGGAATCGTTGAGAGCTTAAAGAGAGCGATTGAAGACAGCAAGAGTGTAGAAAAAGTCAACAGCCTAACAGACGAGATTCTGAATATTTCCAGTCAGACCAATCTGCTTTCCTTAAATGCGTCGATCGAGGCGGCACGTGCCGGAGATGCAGGACGCGGATTCGCGGTTGTTGCAGAAGAAATCAGCCAGCTTGCAAATTCCAGCCGTGAAGCAGCAAGCAATATTCAGATGATCAATAATATGATTATAAAGGCAGTAAATGAACTGATTCACAATTCGGATGAAATGGTAAAATTTATTACGAAGAACATTCTTCCGGATTATGACAGCTTTGTACAAGCAGGCAGACAATACAATGATGATGCGGTGCATGTAAATGAAATTGTAAGTATGTTTAACAACATGTCGGACAAACTTCAGGAAATGATGAACAATATTACCAATGCGGTTTCAGAAATCGTATCTACCGTAGATGACAGTGCGAGAAATGTATCCAATGTTGCATCCAACACAAGCGGACTGGTTAATGATATTGGTGAAATTGCATCTGCAATGGAAGATAATAAACAAGTTGCGGGAGCTCTGGAAAAAGAAGCGGATCGCTTTATTAATCTTGATGAGAACGTCTAAATTAAAAAGAAAGGAGAACCAATGAAAGATTCTATACAGATGCTCCGTGTTTTACTATTGTCAGTTGTAGCCGGTTTTGCTATTGGAATCGGAGGAGTGGTTTATCTTTCCGTTGATAACAAAATTGCAGGAGCATTGATGTTCACAGTGGCATTATATACAATCTGTGTACATGGATTAAACCTGTTTACAGGAAAAGTCGGTTATCTGCCGATACATACGATGGCATATTTGTTAGATCTTGAAGTAATCTGGATTGGGAATTTAATTGGAACAATGGCCGCTGCATGGCTTGTTTTACATACCAGAGGAAAGGTAATTGGCGAAACAGCAAAAGCAATGTGCAAAGTAAAGATGGATGACAGCTATACAAGCCTTTTTATACTTGGGATTTTCTGCGGCTTTTTGATGTATGTTGCGGTAGAAGGGTTTGCAAAGACAAAGAATCCGATTATTTTGTTCATGGGAGTTGCGACTTTTATTTTAAGTGGTTTTGAACACTGTATCGCAGATATGTTTTATTTTTCAGTGGGGTCTGCATGGACACCGGATGCATTTCTGAGAGTTTTGATTATTACTCTGGGCAACACATTAGGTGGAATCCTGCTTCAGATAGTAAAGAAGCTTGGAGAAGACATTCCGGCAGGGGAGAAGTCCAAAATAGTAAAATGATCCTCTTCGCTGCAAATACTGTGAAGAGAAACATAGTTCTCATATGCATAATATATTAATCGCCTTGGGCATGGTAAAAGGAGGGAGATGGTTCCCTCCTTTATATTTTTTGACTTTCTGTCCGGATTTTGATAGGATTTGACTTAGGAGGAAAAAGATATGAACTACGATCGCATTTTACAGGAAATATGCTTGTCAGTTGGTGATTCTTATTCTGGTGCCACTTTATTCGAGTGTGTGAATTTATTTCTGTAAATTGAATCTTCTATGATAATTTTTAGGGCGGAGAGCTCCGATTTCGAGCTATTCGCCCTATGATTATATATACCAACTATTTTCGAGTATGTCAAC
>Ga0129307_1002107_pt1 | contig 17416 bp, 16 predicted proteins | sample P1105metagenome_FD_94437 | JGI IMG/M metagenome (GOLD analysis project Ga0129307, IMG submission 94437) | Capybara group fecal microbial communities from Wisconsin, USA - P1105 metagenome | ecosystem: Host-associated > Mammals > Digestive system > Large intestine > Fecal | place: USA: Wisconsin... | reverse complement strand
CCTGCTGAATTTCGCCCTGACTACAAAGAAGAAAATCACGTTCGTTATGATACCGACGAGGCCTGCCGTGCCCCTACCATCTGCACTCGTGGAAAATCAGTCATAGACGCAAACATAGCCAATGGATAACTGTGTTATAAAAAAGAGAGAAAGAAAAACAAAAAAGAAAAAACAAAAAAGAAAAATACCCCCCTGCACCCCCCTAAATAAGAAAAAAAATAAAAAATAAAAAATAAAAAGAAGAGAGAGAGCAAAAACGCGCACCCGCAACATGAAAAAAGGCAAATTTGTTATCACGAATTTAGGATGCGCCTCGGGAATGAACACAAAATTGCATTTTTGTTTTGCATTCCGCTCGACTTTCACTAAATTTGCAGACTAATTCCGAAACCAAGACACCATGGACGAAGAAAAGAAAGACGACGAGATACTGGACAACGAAGCTACAAGCGAACAACCAACGGACAACGACACCCCCGCTGACGTGGAGGGCAACACCCCGGAAACCGACGACAATACTTCGGAAGACGCTTCTCCCGAGGAAGAAGATGCCGCTGACGCAGAGGATGCCCTTGACACAGAAGACAACGCTGACGCAGAGGACAACGCCGACGCAGAGGATGCCACGGACTCCGAGGACGACGCCACCGACATGGATGACGACGACGAGTTGGAAGAGGACGAGCACAGCGACTACAAACCCGTCAACCGTTTTGACGCCTCCGCCGTGCGACACCTCAGCGGCATGTACCAGAATTGGTTTCTCGACTACGCCTCCTACGTCATCCTCGAGCGGGCGGTGCCCAAAATCGACGACGGCCTGAAACCCGTGCAGCGACGCATCCTCCACTCGATGAAGCGAATGGACGACGGACGCTACAACAAAGTTGCCAACATTGTGGGGCACACCATGCAGTTCCACCCCCACGGCGACGCCTCCATCGGCGACGCCCTCGTGCAGATGGGGCAGAAAGACCTGCTCATCGACACGCAAGGCAACTGGGGAAACATCCTCACCGGCGACCGCGCTGCAGCACCGCGATACATCGAGGCAAAGCTCTCCAAGTTCGCCCTCGACACCATCTTCAACCCCAAGACCACGCAGTGGCAGATGAGCTACGACGGTCGCAACAAGGAGCCGGTGGCCCTGCCCGCCAAGTTCCCGTTGCTCTTGGCACAAGGCACGGAGGGCATCGCCGTGGGCCTCACCTCCAAAATCCTGCCTCACAACTTCTGCGAACTGTGCCAGGCGGCCATCAGCTACCTCCGGGGAGAGGAGTTCCAACTCTACCCCGACTTCCCCACCGGGGGCTCCATCGACGTGAGCCGCTACAACGACGGTCAGCGAGGCGGAGGCCTCCGCGTCAGGGCGAAGATAGAAAAGCTCGACACCAAGACACTCGTCATACGCGAGATACCTTACAGCAAAACCACCACCACGCTCATCGAGTCGATACTCAAGGCCATCGAGCGCAACAAAATCAAGGTGAAGAAGGTGGACGACAACACCGCCGCCAACGTGGAAATCCTCATCCACCTCACCCCCGGCGTGTCGTCAGACAAGACCATCGACGCACTGTATGCCTTCACCGACTGCGAAATCAACATCTCGCCCAACTGCTGCGTCATCGTGGACAAGACCCCGATGTTCCTCACCGTCAGCGACCTGCTGCGCTCCTCCGTGGACAACACCAAGGAACTGCTGAAAAGGGAACTGGAAATCAGGAAGGGAGAACTCGAGGAGCAACTCCTCTTCGCCTCGTTGGAGAAAATCTTCATCGAGGAGCGCATCTACAAGGGAAAGCCCTTCGAGAACGCCCCCGACATGGACGCCGCCGTGGCATACGTGGACGAGCGGCTCCAGCCCTACTACCCACGCCTCATACGCGAGGTGACACGCGACGACATCCTGCGCCTCATGGAAATCAAGATGCACCGCATCCTGAAGTTCAACAAAGACAAGGCCGACGAACTCATCCTGCGCATCAAGGCGGAGATAGAGCAAATAGAGCACGACCTGGCCCACCTCGTGGAATACACCATCAAATGGTTTGAGTTCCTCCTTGGCAAATACGGCGAGCAGCACCCACGCCTCACCGAAATCAAGAACTTCGACACCATCGTGGCCTCGAAGGTGGTGGAGGCCAACCAGAAGCTTTACATCGACCGCGCAGAGGGCTTCATCGGCACCGGACTGAAGAAGGACGAGTTTGTGTGCAACTGCTCCGACATCGACGACATCATCGTCTTCTACCGCGACGGCAAGTACAAGGTGGTGAAAGTGGCGGAGAAAATCTTCGTGGGGAAAAACATCCTCCACGTCCAGGTGTTCAAGAAAAACGACCAGCGCACCATCTACAACGTGGTCTATAGGGACGGGAAGCGTGGAAGCTACTTCATGAAACGCTTCAACATCACAAGTCTCGCTAGGGACAAGGAGTATGACCTCACACAGGGAGAGCCGGGCTCCAGGGTGGTGTATTTCACCTGCAACCCCAACGGAGAGGCGGAGGTCATCAAGGTGACGCTCGACCCCAACCCCAAAATCAAGAAGATATTCCTCGAACGAGACTTCTCACACATCATCATCAAGGGAAGGGGAAGCAAGGGCAACCTGCTCACCAAATACTCCATACACCGCATCGCCCTCAAGAGCCACGGACACAGCACCCTCGGAGGCAGAAAAGTGTGGTGGGACCCCGACGTCAACCGCCTCAACTACGACGACCACGGACAACTCCTCGGGGAGTTCAACGAGGGAGACTCCATCCTCATCATCCTCGAAGGGGGCGAATTCTACATCACCAACTTCGACACCAACAACCACTACGAGGACAATGTGCGCATCGTGGAGAAATGGAAGCCGGAAAAGGTGTGGACCTGCGTCCTCTCCGATGCCGACCAACAGGGCTTCACCTACCTCAAACGCTTCAAGATGGAGGCCACAAAGAAACACCAGAACTACTTGGGCGACAACCCGGCCAACCGCGAGATGCTCCTCACCGACCAACCCTACCCGCGCATACAGTTCGTCTTTGGAGACACCGACGCCGACAGGGCACCGCTCGAGGTGGAGGCCGAGGACTTCATCGCCGTCAAGGGCTTCAAGGCACGAGGGAAGCGCGTCACCACGCTCCACGTGGACAAGGTGGAACTGCTGGAGCCTACGCGACAGCCACAACCCGAGGAAGAGACTTCCGGCGAAGAGGAGGAGGCAGAGAGGGAGAACCTCGACCCTGACAAGGACAAGACGGAACAGGACATCATCACGGAACTCACCGGACAGCAATTCCTCCAATTCGATGACGACAACTGACAAGCGCGCCACGCTCCTGCGCATCCTCACGACCGCCCTGGCAGTCTGCTTCTGCACCACCATGATGGCACAGGACGAGAGCACCCCCACCAAAAAGGTGACACACACCGAAATGGTGGCCATCGGGAGCGCCGACCTGCTCGACACCTACCTCTCGCCGGAGAAATACAAGGGAAGCGAAATGAGATACATCTCGCACACCATACGCGACATCCCCGGTGACCGGTGGCAGCAGCAAATCATCCACCAGGGAAGCATCGCCATGGCCGACGACCGCGCAGAGGACGGCAACCTCATGGGAGGGCTCTACACGCTCGACTATGCCCTGCAACGGCCCTTCCACCCCGGCGACGGGCAATGGGAATTGCGCGTGGGCGGCATGGCCAACTTCAACTTGGGAGTGCTTTACAACTCGCGCAACCAGAACAACCCGGCGCAACTGAAACTGTCGATGCAACTGGGGCCGGCAGCGGCCGTCACCAGGGCCTTCCACCTCTTCGGGAAGGAGTGGCGGGCACGCTACGAAGTGGAGTTGCCGCTGCTCGGGTTGATGTTCTGTCCCAACTACGGGCAGTCGTATTACGAAATCTTCACACGAGGCGACTACGACCACAACGCCGTGGTGACAACACCTTTCAACGCGCCATCCATGCGGCATGCGCTCACCATCGACTTCCCGCTGTGGAAGGTCACATGGAGGGTGGGATACCTTGGCGACTACCAGCAGGCAGAGGTGAACAACCTCAAGCAGCACGCCTACACGCACGCGCTGCTCTTGGGATGGGTGAAGAAATTCAAGGTGACAAGGACAAGGAAATGACACACAGACACGCCATCACAAGGACAATGGGAAAGGCGGCAGCGATGCTGCTGGCCGCCTGCTGCACATGGTGCCTCACGGCATGCATCGACGAGGAGCAATTCCCCGACAGTCCGCAAGGCAACCTCGAGGCCCTGTGGCGCATCATCGACGAGCACTACTGCTTCCTCGACTACAAGAAAGAGGCCATCGGACTGGACTGGGACGAGGTGCACACACGGTATGCCTCCAGGGTGGACGAGGGGATGTCGCGCACACAGCTTTTCGAGGTGCTCTGCGCCATGCTCTCGGAACTGCGCGACGGGCATGTCAACATCTACACCTCGTTTGACACCGGGAGGGAATGGAGTTGGAGCGAGGACTATCCCAGCAACGTGAGCGACACGCTGCTGAGGAAATACCTCGGGACGGACTACAAGATGAGCAACGGACTGAACTACCGCGTGCTCGACGACAACATCGGCTACGTGAGATACCCAAGTTTCGCCAACGAAATAGGTTCCGGGAACCTCGACGACATGCTCACCTTCCTCGCACCATGCAGGGGACTAATCATCGACATACGAAGCAACGGAGGGGGGATGCTCACCTCGGCGGAGACTTTCGCCGCCCGCTTCACCAACGAGGAACTGCTCGTGGGATACATACAGCACAAGACGGGCAAGGGGCATAGCGACTTCTCGCCCATGGAGAAGCAGATACTCAAGCCGGCAAAGGCGGTGAGATGGCAGAAACCCGTCGTGGTGCTCACCAACAGAGGGGTCTTCAGCGCCGCCAACGAGTTTGTGAAATACATGAAATGCTGCCCGAAGGTGACCATCGTGGGCGACCGGACAGGCGGCGGGGCGGGAATGCCCTTCTCCAGTCAGTTGCCCTGCGGGTGGAGCATCCGCTTCTCGGCCTGCCCCATCTACGACCGCGACAAGAACAGCACGGAGTTCGGGATAGAGCCCGACCACCACGTCGGCCTCACCGATGCCGACTTCCACCGGGGGCGCGACACCATCATCGAGCATGCAAGACAACTGCTCGGCAAATAACACCTAAGACAAATGAAGAATAGATTGAGTATCCTCGCGTTGATGCTCGTCGCATTATCTGCGTATTCACAAGAGACTGTTCCACCAGACGCCTTGCTCGTCCAACGGAAGAGTTTCAACGACATCGACTCTGTAACGACAGCATCCTGCTCGACGGTGGAATTGCAAAGGGGCGGCTTGGCGGACCTCTCCGTAGAACTGACCATCGAGGACGAGAGCGAGTACAATGGTTTCCAATTCGACTTGAACCTGCCCGAGGGCATCTCCTTCGCCAAAGAGGGCGACGCATATCTCTGCCAACTGTCCGACCGCTACGCGGGCGACACACGAGTTGTCGTTAAAGAATATGACAACGGCCGTTACCGCCTGATGGCTTTCTCGATGGACGACTCATTGCTGACAGGCGGAAGCGGTGAAATCATCTCGCTGACGCTTGCCGCCGCCGACACCATCGAGGCTGACAGCTGCTCCGGCGAAATCACCAATTTCAGACTCAGCACCGTGAGCGGTGTCACCATGACGCTTCCTGATATCAGCTTCGACATCATCATACCTGGATTCATCCTTGGCGACGTCAACCACGACGGCTTGGTGGATGTGTCCGACGTGATGCTGACGGTGAACAAGGTGCTCGCAAAGGAAGTGACAGACTTCTACATAAATGAGGCGGACATCAACGCCGACGGCGAACTCGATGTCACCGACGTGATGAGCATCGTGTGGCTCGTGCTCAATAATGGGGCATAAGGGGATTAAGAGTTTAAGAGGTTTAAGAGGATTAACGTTATGGCGTTATGACGTTATAACGGTATAACGATATAACTACATAACGATATAACGGAGTGTCATCACCCGCCAGCTTATCTCATCAGCTTGCGGGCGGTGTCGCTCTTGGAGGTCTTGATGCGGATAGTATAGACACCTCCTTCATAGTCGCTCAGGGGCAACATCACTTCCTGCCCGCTTTTCAGCATCGAGTAGTGCCGCTTGTCCACCATCCGGCCCTGTATGTCGTAGATAATAACTTTCTCATTGTTCCAGTTGTTATCATAATAGTTTCTGTGCTAGTAATCAGTTGTTTCTAAACCGTCGAAAAGACACTGCAAAAATTCATAAAAATTTGATATTTATAGACCTATGGAGATAAAGAAATCATTTTCCATAGGCAAACGGTGATGTACTAATATTGAAAAAGGTAAATCGGGAAAAGATTTTTTGTAACAACTCAGTCAGAGCAGTTACCCAATTTTCAAGAGAACGTAAAAAAATCATAAAATGTAAGAGGAATATGAACATATTATGGTATTTTTGTTTATCTTTGGCTGCGGAATTGGAATTGTCATTCCATTCTGATACTGTCGCCAACGTACTGTAATAATTCAAGAGCAAACAAATATTTGCATAAATTCCACAGATGACTTTGAAAAGAAAGAAACAGAAACTTACTAATGTGAGAATCCGATGCGATATGAAAAAACTATAATCTATGGATAATATCTTCACCAAGATTGTCAAGACGCTCAAGGCGGGGCCAGAGCGTTTTAACCGGGAGTATGGGCGGATTTACGAGGAATTGCGCCCTGACTTCTTTGGCATGATGCACACATGTTATTCCTCTTTCACTATGGAGGTGTTGGAGGAGGCATTTCAGGATGCCATGCACCAATTGTACAACGATGCAAAGACAGGAAAAATAGAAAACTACGACAAGTCCATCCGTTCATACGTCTTTACCGTGGGTCGCAACAAGGCCATCGACCAGATCCGCCACCTGCATCCTGACCGGGAGATGGAGACTCCCGTGGAGGAACTTGACATCTACCGCAACCTCTCCTACGAAACTAATGATGTGGAAGATGAGGAAAAAAGATCCATCGTCTTCCGTCTCGTCCATAGCGTGGGGGAACCTTGCTCTCGCGTACTCACCTTTTTCTTCTATGACGTGCTACCCATGCGCGAAATCGCCGCCGCCATGGGTTACAAGAACAGCGACGTGGCGAAGGCGACAAAAAAGAAATGCTTGGAAAAAGTGAAGGCCGTCGCCAAATGTGACTTTGAAATCCAAAACCTCCTCTGACCGCGATGAAGACAGAGCAAATAGAGAGATACCTCACACGGCAAATGACCGACGAGGAGCGAGCCGCCTTCGAGCAGGAGATGCAGGAGCAGCCACAACTGGCCGAAGACGTAAAAATCGTAGCCTGGACCATCGAGGCCATTCGCGAGCGTGGACAACAAGAAGACTCTGAGGCCATCCGCCGGATGCGCGAGGGCATGGGCACTGACAACAAGCGATACGCTGCTACCTTGGCCGCCGTCATCGGCGGTGTGCTTGTCGTGGCTGCTATGACCGTTGTATCCATACCGCCGCTTTACCAACACGTCATCAAGCCCATCATCGAGAGCGTGTTCACGCCGGAGGAGAAGAGCAACAATTCTTCACCACTGCAGCCATCTTCGAGCAATCCTTCCATCGACAGCCTTGCCACCAACAACTCCACTGACAGCGTGGAAGTAGCAGATGAGTCCGAAGAGGAAGAGCAGACTGTTGTTAACGAGCCACAAAATAAGGAAGATGAACCCGCCAAAGAGGAAAAGGTGGAAGAAGAGCCGAAAAAAGAAGAGGTGGTGATAGAGGAAAAGGCGAAAGAAGAGGAAAAGGAGGAAGCTAAAGAAGATAATCCCCCTCTTGAACCTAAGACAGTAAACAAAGTTTCCAATGTTGATAGGAGAGAAATGGTGGATAACACTGAATATCACTTGACAAAAATTGACTATGACAACAAGGGTAACCTAGTGGCTTATATGACTTTGCTCAACAATCGAGAAAACTTAGAATATGTATTTGAAAAAATGTTAGTCAATATTGACGGTGACCAAAGGAACGCCTATAGGGTGACTGTCAATGGTGAGACAAAAAACTCTTTCACCTTGAAAAAACGTCAACCTGTCAACATTGTATTATACTTTAATGGGGTAAGGAAAGACGCAGACCATATATCTCTCTTGCAAATGAAAAATCGTAACGAATTTAAGAGTTGTCAAATGAAAGGGATACCATTAAACCGACAAGCCACCCGATAGCCAAACCTTATTGAAAACATCAACCTTTAAAGTAGTAAGAAAAAAATAGAAAAAAAACGCTACCCGAGTTTACTTTTTCACAAGTATATACGATTATATGGTAGTGAACCCTATTAGTAACATCAAAAAACAACTATTATGAGAAAACTCATTTTCGCCATTGTTGCATTCGGGCTTGTGCAGCTGAATATGGCAAACGCACAAACTAATAGACCTGTGCAGAGAAAGAAAGCCCAGACAACAACAGTAAAAAAAACTCCGCCGGTCAAACCTTCTAACAAGGCTACAGCAGAGGATCCCGAGATTAAAAAACTGATGCACAAGATTGATTCCTTGGAAGCATTGCGTGATGATTTGTTAGCCAGAAAAGAGTTTAAAATACTTGAAAGCAAGACAGCAAAAGATGGAACAGAATACCAATTCTATGCTGTCAGAGGATATGATGATGGAGGTGGAAGGCTGTATATCAGAATACGCAATATGAAAAACGATGTTGACAAATTTTTAAAAATCAAGTTATTATATGAAAATGGGGATTCGTTCCAAAATACAGGAGGATGGAGGATTAGAGCAAATAAAGGACATTGGACGAGAAGTTCATGTGGTATCTCTATCAACGGAAACCCCGTACCTGAACTCATAAAATCTCTTGAAATAACTTATCAAGATGGTATTTGGGGGAAATTTAATGAAAACGACAAATTGAATTTTAATAACCTTAAAATTGAATATGATGACTAAGCAATTATGTCCATTGGCCATTGCATTTATAGCAATAATCATGCTTCCGTTTACCATAAGTGCACAAACAACAAAACAAGAAGTATTTAATGATTCCATAAATTCACTGAAAAGTGAAATCCAAAAAATGCAAGACGAGTTACCTATTCCTCCCCTAAAGTGGACGGCGTATGACAAAGCTAATAACAGGTACGATTATATAGAAGCGTACTATGAAAAAGATGGGGATTTGGTAATCAGAGTAAAGATAAGAGGCGAAAAAAGGGCTAACTTATCTATTTCAACGGTTAAGGCCGACCCTGGAAATGAAATAGCCTATGTCAATGGCTATCGATACTATTGCTACTCTTCATTTTTAGAAGACGAGTCAATGTTTGGTGGATTCACATTAAGCCCTAATGTTCCGAAGAACTATTGTTTCAAATTACAGCTTGCCGATTATATAAATTCTGTTAACTTTCTTTCAAATCGGATGATTGACTATTTCTTTTTCAAAGAGGAAAATTCTGATTCTCTTTTGGAATTCCACCGGATACCCATACGGTATGATGATTAGAACAAATTGAGACAGTGTTCCTGTAAGAAGGGGAATCTATTGTATAATATTTTAACCTACAAATCCGCAAAATTTTGAGAATAATTTGATGTAATTTCGCGATAATATGCACGGCTTTAAACATACTTAAATTGGCGCTATTTCCTAATCTACAATATGACGACCCTTTGGGGTCGTAGTTCTCTCCGCCTGTCTTCCGAGGGTGCTCGCTAGCGCCCTCGGATACTGTGCGGAGACCGCTTTGCGGTCTTGTGTTTTTACCAACTCGTCTATCCTTTCCAATGCCACCCTATAGGCAGTCTCGTTCTTTATTTATGCCCTTTCAAGGGTTGGGAAAATCCTTGTCTATCCTTCTTGGCATGAAATAGCCCTTGATGCAATTGGGATTGCAGACGCATATCTGAATATGATTCTTTTCAGCAAAACCAGCATTGGGATAGAGAGGCTTACCTTCCCAAAACACACCACGCACAGAGTCGTAAGCTCGTTTATTGGCATAGCGGTTTAATTGATGCATAGTTTCAATAACGGCACAATCTAACTTACGGAGAAGCAAATCAGTAGAACTACCAATGTTTGTGTTCTTTGGTAGAGGTTTCCCCACCTCTTTATGCAAGGCGACAAGAGTTTCATACCCTAACTTCAATTCTTCCAAGCAGATAGAATCTGTAAGGTCGAGGCAATATCCCAAATCGATGATTGCTCCTATGACAGCAGGCTCTTTGATTGAAGAACCCTTTCGCTTAGACAATTCTTGCGCCCATTGCAAAGCTCTTGCATCGTTGTTCTCCCAAAAGTAAATACCATTTCCCAACCAGTCGTAATCATTAGTACTGGCAAGAAGGTTCTCCTTTCCAGATACCACTTTATCAACTACGGATTGGTCACATCCATGAAAGCCAATCACCAAGTTTGACCTTCTTGAATATAGTGTTTCGCTCATTTGTACATTGGAGCAACATCACCTTTAGCATCCAAAATGCCAACTTCCTGCAGGAACTTAATAGCACTCTCTTTAGAGGAAGTAACCTCTTTGATTACAGCCTCCAACCTTTCTCTTCTGTTATGTTCAAACTCTGGCATTATCACCTCGCTTTCTTGAAGATTAACTATAACTACAATGCAAAATTAATGAAAAAATCCATTCCACAATGCTTTTATCGGAAAAAAAGATTCTAATCTCCTCTGAAAACCCTTATTAACTGAAGCTTGTACAAGAATTGGAACAACTTGAGGAACAAATTCAATGGTTTGTAATATCTTATGTCTTTGGTATGTGGAATCACATCGGGACGTACAATAGCACGTCCCGATGTGATATGACTTTTCTTCAATTATATCCCTTTATGAGGCACTGGCAGCAGCTGCGAGCAGACCGAAGAGAATAATGGGAATTGCTCCAAGGAAAGCCAAAACAATGCCAGCTATTGCCATACCTCGAGGTCTCTTAAACAGTCCGATGATGGAAAACAACGTTCCCAAAAGCCAAAGGATGAAACCAGCTATGGCTCCGATACCGGTCATTCCAAGCACAAGCGCCACAAGATTGATGAAGAACCCTGCTTTACCAATAGTGTTGCTTTCTTTTACGTACACATATTGCACGTCTTTTTCATCATTTTTGATTTTCTTTGACATAATACTATCTAAATTTTAGGATGCGATAATTAAATAACAGTTAGTAAATACAATTCATCATTTATCTTTATCCATATCAATGACAATATTCTTGAATATGAAATCCTGTTCTGTATTTTCTTCCTTGATTTTAAGATATTCTATAAGTCTCGGTTTTATATCAAAATGGTATTCATAGATTGAAAATGTCATCGTTACATTTTCAGGGATACCTGATTTCAAATCCACCGAAATTTCGCCATAATACGGTTTAAAAAAATAAAGAGGTAAAAATCTCTCATTCAATATACAGAAAACATTTCTGCTTGAACGTTTGATTTTTAATATGCCCTCACTATTACTAAAAAACTGAACATCAATACATAGATTACTGTCTTCATAATAGGCTCTTAAAACTTTACAAATGAAAACTTCACCTCCAGCAATTATAGAACTGTCGAATTTGTCTGTACCATATTCTAGGTTTGACTTCAATTGTAATATATTATTTTCCAACGATTTAATACTATCTCCCAACACTTGCTTGTTGTCTTGGGCACTAATTGTTGATGGCAACAAAGCAAGTAATAAAATAATAATGTAATGCATAATAAGAAGGTGTTAATTGTTTTGAATTATTGGAATATTATTGAAAACAATAGGAGAAGACAAGTTCTGCTCATTTATCATTAGAGATGTGATAACCTTTGGTTTGGGCAATGTCTTTATGTTAAACAAAGTAAAGAGTTTGAAAACGCACCAGTATCCTTTTCCAATAAAAACATTAGAATTACCAAATTCTTTTTTCTCATAACCGTTATCTAATACAACCTTACTATGTATTATACAACCTTTGCCAAGTTCAAAATTCAATTCAACAGGTTTGTTTTTATTCCTTGCCCTGAGATACACTTCCATAACACTTCCCTTCATAACAGCTCGATCCACTTGGTATTCTGTACCATGCTCATCTATTATGGTTTCCTTGCCTTTTGCATTTACCCAGCGTTTTTGTAAGTCATCATATAAAGCTTCCAGGGAATCTCTTTTTTGCATCAACCTTTTATACTCCACATCCTCTTCAGGACTTTTGACAGATGACTTAACAGGGGGAGTCTTTCTAACTGTTGTTGTTGGGGCTTTCTTTCTTTGCACAGGTCTATTATTCTGTGCGTTTGCCATATTCGGCTGTACAAACCCGAATACAGCAATGGCGAAAATGAACTTTCTCATAATAGTTGTTTTTTGATGTTTGAATAGATTTATACCATTTATTCGTATGAACTGATGAAAAGGTAAACTTACATAGCGTCTTTTTTGCTATTTTTTCAGTTTTTCATTAAATATCCGACCTAAACCATTCCAAGGTTATGGATGAGAAACTAACCAAAGTTCAAAGTCATCTATCGAATACAAGCAAATATTTGCCAACCCACGAAGAGCATTGTCGCTGTGCGACGACACCATCTTTATGCTGGTGTTAAAATCAAATCTGCCGACAAAGATAATACTTTTTTCGAAATATGTTACACTTATTTTGACTTTTTTTGTTTTTCTCCTAAAAAGTGACTACTCTGCAAATATGTTTTTAACGCGCGCTCGACCTTGTCGCTTTGCTTGTCAAAGAATTTCCACGAATTGGACATAAATTGAAATTATGAAATTGACGTAAATTATAATTTTCCCCTACTTTTTGTACACTGATGAGTAAAATTAATTTATAATTATATGGAATTTATATGTTTTATGCTATTCGCTGAATAGTCACCCAAAAAGGTGTGCCCCGTTATTTACGTTCAAAAATTGAAGAATGCTCTCACTAATGCTTCTCGAGGCCTCAATTGAGCAACAGAGAAGATGTATTGTGAATTAGTATTATACTTTATTTCATATTGGTCAGATCCAATGATGTTGTTCACCCACAATCCCACTTCATACCTTTTGGTTCTATACGAAAGTGCGAAATCCATAAAGTGGCAGAACTTCACGGTCCGGTCGTTGCTGTGATACAGTTCATTGTCCACTTCTACTTGCCATTTGTCTGGAAATAGGAACACTTTTATTTGATGGTAGAAATAATCAAGTTTTTTACCCGACGTTTCAGGCATTGCCTTGTTCGTCTGCTTGGAGCTGGTGAACACCGTCTTTTCCTCTATGGAAAGGAACGGCATAGGTTTCAAGCTGAAACCAATCCGGGCATCAGTGGATGTCATCCGACACGATGCAAGCATTTCTCCCATCAATATATGGTAATTATGAACACTGTGCCCCACCCCACTCTTGACCAACGCTTTTGCCCAAGAGAAGGACTTGGCAACATCCACATTTGCGTTCCACCCATCCGTGTTGTCTCTCCGCCCCGTGGCCATGCGACGGTAGAAGTCACCATCAACGCTGCTTTGGTAGAGCATCACATCTTTTTGTGCATTACACCCCAAGTTTGTGTTGATGAACAATCCTTTAAGGATATTTTTGTAATTAGCAAAGAGAGAGAAATAATGCATTTCAGACATATCGAACGTTCCCTCCCCCATCCCCATTGTTCGGTAGGTGTTGAACACGGGAACATTGCAAAGTTGTTGCAAGGAATTAGGAGAGACAGTCATCAGATAGTTCATGCCATATTCGTAATGGGAGTTAGGAGACCACGATGCAAACGCCATTGGTTCCACGAGCAATTCACCGTGCTTTTTCTTTTCATATTGTTGTCGCAGCCAACTTATCTTGACGTTGGAATTCAGGCGGAATTGCTTTTTCTCGTATGAAATGCCTGGTGACACAAAGAGTCGTTGTTCATTGTATTTCACTTTTTGTACAGCAAGGATGTTATCAACATCCATTTTGTTAATCACCAAATTGCTCCCTGCATTCCAGGTCACTTTCAGTTTCAACACATTGTGTCTGAAACTAACGTTAGTGTTCCATCTCAACGATGCCATGTCAAGGTGTTGCATCGAGCTGTCGCACAACAAGATTTTCCCTGGCAGTTTGTCATAAGCAATGGCTGTCACGAAGGAGTAAGTATGTCCATTTTTCATCTTGCGTATTATCTCCATTGCATCTGTAATGAAGCCGCTGTTTTTTTTGACATGTTCTCTTGTGACTGCATGATTGTAGTCAATCAGGCCATCTGCGTGGGAGAAAGTCAAGTTCCCTTTCAAGCGGTTGTTTATGAACATATTTTCCTTGTTGGACTTGTATTGCACCTCCCCCTCCCATTGAGAAGCATAATTTCTCAATGAGGCATTCTCCACAACCGAGAATCCATCAAGGATGTCGTTATATATGGTTTCGGAGTAGTTTTGCGCTTTTGTTTTGTCGAAGAAGAAAGTGGCTTGCCCTCTGATGTCATCGCCGCCATTGGTTTTGAACAGCCAGTTGGTAGCTGCCAGTTGGCTGTCATTGAACAAGTACCTTTTAGCATCAATATTGAGTCCTCCCCCACCCCCACTTGTCGACAAGGGGCTGTTCATCGGCGAGAGTGCTCCGTTTTCAAAGATTAGTTCTCTCACCTCTTGTTTGATGTTCTTTCCGGTGTTGTTGGTTTTCCACATTGACACGCTTTGCTTTTTCTTTTCGAACATCATCCCCATCAGTCGGGTATCATACAGTAATTTCGCCGAATTCTGGGCAGTGCTGCCCATTTTGGCATCCGCCATGCCTTGCCAGACATTTTTCGCATCATCTTTCAAGACGAGGTTGAGAGCAGCTTGTTCGGAGAACTGGACGTCTCTCAGCACCTTTTTGGGTTGGTTGTTTTGGCGTATCTCGACACTCTTCACCTTGTCAGCGGAAAGGTTTTCGCTGATTTGTGCATATTTGCCGTTGGTCAGGTCCATCCCTTCCACCGTGAATTCATTGATGGCCTTCCCCTGATATGTAATCTGCCCATCATCCTTCACGTCAAGTCCCGGCATCTTTTTAATAACATCGGCAATGGACCGGTCTTGTTGTTGTTTGAAGCCATCAACGGAAAAGACAATCGTGTCGCTACGTTGTTGTATGCGTTGGGGAGTAACTTTCAGTTCTTTCAAGTTGAAGGCTTGTTCCACCATCACAACTGTCTCTCCGTTGGTGTATTCGTCACAGTTCATTTCGACAGGGGCATATCCCATGAGACGGAATGACAATTTTTTAGCTTGCTTACCCGTTGGCACCTTGATGGAGAAAGCCCCCTCCCCATTGGTCTTTGCGAAGGCCACCACTTTGTTGTTATCACCTCCAATGAGTGTTACAGAAACAGTCCCCAGCGGTTTACCTTTGTCATCAGTAACTTTACCTGTCAAGGTTTGTGCTGAAGTATATGCAACACACAAGAGCAGCAAGAATATGAGAAAGTATTGTCTCATGGTCAAATCCTGTTTAAGATATTGTTTTAAGTCAAGAGCTCAACCAAACAACAATTAGTTTTCGATGAAGACCACCTCCACCTTTTTGGGTTTGAGAGGGTTGCCGTCCGCGCCAGTGATTTCACCTATCTCTATGCCCATTGTGCTTTTGAGAAGTTCTTGGATGTCTTCTTGTACAGACAGTGTTGTCAGTTCCTTGATTTTCTTCGGTGTTGTTTTCTCCATCTCTTTGGTGGAGAACTCGAACGTACTGGAACTCTCCTTTTTAATCCCTATGCAGGAGAAAGAAAAGAGGTTTTCAGCATCCGTCGCTTTGAGAATCAACCCAGGCAGTCCGTGAAGTTTCCATGGGCCATCTGCCACGGGGATGTCCATTGTGAACCACGCCGTCCAAGTACGTCCTCGCCATTCCCCCATCGCTTTTTGGCAAGTGTACTCAGCTATGACGGTATCACCATCTTCCATCTGCCAATTAATCTCCTGCATTGGTTCTGTGTAGTACATATCATCAAAGATACTCTCCACATAGGTGAGTTTGCCTTCATCCGGCAAATTCTTGAACACCTTATAGTTCTGTCCTTCGGGGAAACCCTTTTTCTTGCTTTCTTTGATTGCGTCCACCGGGTCGCTGTAAATCGCCATCAAGGAATCCATCAGTATGTTGTTTTGCTCTTTCCAATAGCTGAAGAATTTCGACTTGCCATCAGGTCCCACTTGCAAAACCATCATATCCTCATTTGGTTTCTCCTCATCCTTGGCTTGTGCATAGGTCGTTGCATACGTTATGCTAAAGTCACAAGAAATTGATTCTTGTGCATTGGTTAGAATATTTGAGCCAAGGAAAATCATTGTTACTAAAACAGTTTTATTCATAATTGAACCTTTTAGGTATTTGTTATTAAAGGTGCATTCTACTAATTCTGATTTTATGAAGTTTCATTTCTATGTGTCTATGGCATTGATAATCCTGCATATACCTATACGATTTTGGGGTTTATGGAGGCTTCGTTGTATGTTAAATTGCCATCAACTTCATCTTATCCGTTTCTGTCCGTCTTTTATCACAATGCCTTTGTGATGCTCCTTCACCCGTCTGCCCAAGAGGTCGAATGCTTCCCCATCGTCGCACTGGCTGATAAACTCTTCAAGGGTGATGCTGTCGGTGGAGCCATCGGCATCGGTGAACATCATGGTGATGTTGGCCTGAGCGTTCATGTGCGGGATGGAGAGATAGGCCTTGTTGTACCCAAGCCACCCCATGGTGGAATAGACGCGGAAGGCATTGTTGTTCAAGCCATAGTTCTTGTGAAGATTGCCCGTTGAGGCATCATTCTCCGTTGGTTGCACCCACTTGGTGTCGTTCGCCCCCCGCAGTCTGTTGCCATACCATGGAGAGGCGTTTGCCGCCGCTGTTGCATCCTCCAACAGCCATTGACTTGCGCCCTGCGTGTAGTCGTTCTCACCCATCATGTAATAATAAGTTTCCCCAGGTGTGCCTTTCATCACGATGCCCACATACTCGTCCTCACCTTGATAGCCGTCCTCATTGGATTTCAGTCGGGAGGGAATGTAGTTGATTTCCTCCATAAATACGATTCCCAGCCCTTCGTCTGCGTCGGGGGCGATGTAGGCACTCAGTTTCCCGACGCCATCCTCCAAGCCGACATTGGTTTCGCTGAAGTCGATGTCGAAGTCACGGCAAAGCGTCTTGTATTTCACGGTGTTTCCTTTGGCATTGACCATCGTGATGGGGATGCGGTAGTCCACATGGATGCCGTTCCATTCGCCGTCTGCGTATTTCTCCTCATATACCGACCGCTTCACGTAGATGGTAACAGGCACACCTTGGCTGTTGGTCTTGGGCAGTGAAGCCAACCCTTCGGGGATGTGGTT
>Ga0129307_1002104_pt1 | contig 17491 bp, 19 predicted proteins | sample P1105metagenome_FD_94437 | JGI IMG/M metagenome (GOLD analysis project Ga0129307, IMG submission 94437) | Capybara group fecal microbial communities from Wisconsin, USA - P1105 metagenome | ecosystem: Host-associated > Mammals > Digestive system > Large intestine > Fecal | place: USA: Wisconsin... | reverse complement strand
GTCGGACTGCTGGGCGGAGATTTCTTCTGCCGCATCACCAAGGTGCCTACCAGCATTCTGATCCCGATCGTCGGATGCTTTTCAGTGCTCGGATCCTTCATCTTCAGGTATCTGAATTTTGATATTTTCCTGGTCCTTCTTTGCGGCGTTATCGGCTATTATATGAATGAAACGAACCTGCCGCCTGCTCCCTTTGTTCTGGCATTCGTGCTGGGATCGAGATGTGAGAATACCTGGCGGAGAGTCGTGGCGCTTGCAGGAGCAAGAGGATTCTGGAGTCTGGCACTTAAGCCCATTCCCATCGTCCTTTTCTGCATCAACATGGCTTTCCTGATCATGCCGTTCTGGGCAGAGATCAAGGGAATTTTCAGGAAGCAGCCGAATAAGGACGCATAACATAAGGAGGAAATGACATGGCAAAAATGACACACGAAGAAAGGATCAAGGCCGCCATTCAGTTCCAGGAGGTCGATCGTATCCCTTCCGGCATCTGGGGCCACAGACCCTATGCGGAATTGGATCCCATCTATCTGGCGGAGACACAGCTCGGCTTTGCAATGAAGAACGATTTCGACTTCATCAAGCTGAATCCGCAGCAATTCGTGCACTATGAGGATTACGGCGTCAGCATCAATATGCACACCTCGCCCTGCGATCTGCAGAAGACATCCTTCAGAAGGACCATGATGCAGACCCTGGACGACTGGAAGGCCATTGAGGTGCTGCCCGGTTATTACGGCTCCCTTGGCAGAACGGTCCTTGTGACCAAGTGGATGCAGAAGCTGCAGAAGCAGGCAGGGGTAAAGATCCCCTACATCGTCACCTTCAACAGCCCTCTGACCAATCTGATCGAGCTGGGCGACATCAAGAATCCTCTTCGCATGAAGGAGATGATGCTGGAGCATCCCGATGTCTTCCACGAAGTGCTTCAGAAGCTGACGGAGACCGGAAAGAATTATATCAAGGCAAACATGGACTACGAGCCCGCGGGCTTCTTCTTTGCCACCCGCTTCGCCTGCACGGACTTCTTCACGGAGGAAGAGTACGACGAGTGGGGCATGAAGTACGACCTTCAGCTCTTCGATGTCTTTAAGGATGAATGCTATTTCAACATGCTGCATATCCATGGGCAGAACGCCATGTGGGACAAGATCGCCAATTATCCCGGCAATGTCATCAACTGGCACGACGCCTGGATCCCGCCCACACTGGAAGAGGGCAGAAAGCGCTGCCACAAGTGTATTGAAGGCGGTCTGCATGAGAGAGAGCTCGGCACCTGGACGCCGGAAGAGGTGAAATGGCATGTGAAGGATGCCGTAGAGCGCGCAGGCAGAGAAGGCCTGATCATCGGCAACGGTTGCGGTACCTGGCCCTGGCCTTCGGATGAGAACCTTTATGCCATCAAGGAAGCGCTGGACGAGCTGGAACGCTGACCATCGTTTGAATCGGAAAACTGAACATTTTTTTGATAAGGGGGAGGCGCAGCGGGTTGCGCCTCCCCTTTTCAAATCGATTTGGTTTTATTATAATGGACTAGGAATTAGCGAGAGTACCGAGGTACATCCTGGAGGGCAACATGGAAGTATTCGAGAAGACGATCATCAACCAAATCTCTATCCGCGAACAAGTCGAAAACATACTCCTGAATATGATATTAAACGGAGAACTGAAAGGTGATGAGCCGATCAGTGTCAGACAGATCGCAGCTTTGCTGAATGTGAGTGCGACGCCTGTAAAGGAAGCCTTCAGAACGCTGGAGTCAGAAGGTTTTCTGTATACGCAGCCCAGAAAGGGCACGGTCGTCTGCAGCTTCCCGGAGGACATGGCCAAACAGATCGTTTACATCCGGAGCTATCTGGAAAGTGTTGCCGCGCGCTTCGCCGCAGAGCATATTACCGCTGAAGAGATCCGTGATGCCAGAGCTATGCTGAAAAAAGCCAATGAGCTTTTGAAGGAGCAGGCGGATCCCCGGCTTTCGGAAGAAGCCTATAAAAAGAATCTTACTGATCTGTATAATATCAATACGGATTTTCATTTGCTGATCAGCAGGGCGGCAAAGAACGATTATCTGTTCCGCATCATCATCGCCCTCAGATCCATACAGAATTATTTCAGAATCAAGTTCCTGGAAGGAACGCTGGACAGCCGTATCAATTCCTGCATCGAGCACGAAAATATTTTGAATGCAATCGAAAAAAGAGATGGAGATAAGGCAGAAGAGCTGGTAAAACAGCATCTTTTAGCAATATTAAGATTCGTTCCCGAAACCTCACAAGGCCAGGAAACAGAATAAAGGCAGGTGAGCAGTATGAACAGATCGATCGGCAAGTACAGATATGCCGGCAGAAAAAAGTTCAGCGCAGACAAATTCGATCCGGCAGATAAGGGCGGCTTTCAGGGAAGAGAAGAAGCGGTCCTTGAGTTTGTGGACAACCTGAAAAAAATCAACAGGCTGCAGCAGAAGCTCTACGCAGAGCGGAAAGAGGGCCTGGTTTTTGTTTTTCAGGCGATGGATGCCGCAGGCAAAGACGGAGTCATCCGCACCGTATTCAACACCCTGTCTCCCCATGGCGTAAAGGAATACTGTTTCAAGGTTCCTTCCTCTGAGGAGATGAGCCATGACTATCTCTGGCGTTTCTGGAGCGCTCTGCCGCCAAGAGGAAGCATCTCCATTTTCAACCGGAGTTATTATGAGGACGTGCTGGTGGGCAGGGTCAAGGAACTCTATAAAAACCAGACCTGGCCGGACAGGCTGAAGGGAACGGACGTCATCGGCCAGAGGTATCACCAGATCAGGGAATATGAAAAATATCTCTATGAGACCGGCACCAGAGTGGTGAAGATCTTCCTGAATGTGTCCAAAGACGAACAGGCCAGGCGTTTTGTATCCCGCATCGACGTGCCCAAAAAGAACTGGAAGCTGTCTCTCAACGACATCAAAGAGCGGGAATACTGGGACGCCTACATGGAGGCTTTTGAGGCCATGGTGAATAGGACCTCCACAAAGGAAAGCCCCTGGTATGTGGTGCCCGCAGACCATAAGTGGTATGCAAGACTGATCGTATCCAGGATCGTGCTGCAGACTCTGAAGGAGATGAATCCGGATTATCCCGTGAACAACGGCGAGGAATTCGAGCAGGCAATGCAGTACCGCCAGGCCCTTATCGACAGCATCACCGACGGGAAGCTCCCGGACTCATTGCCGGAGGCAGACGCCTTGCCGATCGAAGTATCGATCGACGAGGAAGACGTCAGGCTTTTCTCCGAGCCCGATGCCATTGCGGCGGAAATGCTGATGGGAGAGGAGTTTCAGAAGATCTCCGAGAAGGGGCGCAGCCTTAAGAAAAAGGGACTGAGCGCCGTCAGCAGACTGGCCAAGAGCGGCTATAAGGTCAAATACACCGATGAGATTATCAAGGCGGTCGTAGATTCAGATAAAAAGAAAGGATAAGGGTGCAAAGATGTCAAAGAAAGAGAAAAAGACAGAGTGCGTTGATTATTCACCGGCACTTCTGGCAGCGCTGAAAAAGTTTTTCATTCGTCCGAACGTTGATATCAGCAAAAAGCAGGAGAAGATCCTCATGGCCATTCAGGAAATGGCTGAGCCGGACTTTTATGATCTGCTCGACTGGTTTGACATGCGTCCCTCCAAACTGGATATGCACCTCTATGAGCTGGAGGATCAGGGCCTGATCACCATCGAAGATGAGACCGGCATCATCCGTCTGACAGAGACCGGCGAATGCTGGGCGGAGGGCCCCTTCTATAAGAAGAAGGATGAGAAAAAGTTCAGAAGCTTTCTGGAGAGCCTGAGCGACGATGAACTGAAAGATTTCTGCGAGCTCTGCGATACCATCGAAGAAGACGGCGAACTGAGTCCCGAGTCCGATGAAGACGAAGAGGACGAGGACGACGAGGAAGAGGACGACGAAAAGGATGAAGAAGAGGACGGCAGGAAAGAAGAGTCCGAGCCTGAGAAAGCGCCTGAAGAAGCGTCCGTAAAGGAAGCCGGGGAAGCTGCCCCTAAGAAGGGGACGCAGAAAAAGACGGCGCAGAAAAAGACGAAAAAAAAGACTGAAGGCTGAGGATCGGTCCGAGGGAAAGACGGCGGATGAATTACATCTATCTTCTGCGCTGCGCAGACGGCAGCTATTACTGCGGCTGGACCAACGATATTCAAAAACGTGTAAAGGCACACAATGAAGGCAAAGGTGGGAGGTATACAGCCTCCCACCGGCCTGTATGTCTGGTTTATCTGGAGGAATGCGCCAGCAAGGAAGAGGCGATGAGCCGTGAATGGCACATCAAACAGTTGAGCCGCCCGGAAAAGGAAGCGCTTATTGAAGCATACCGGCGCCGGCAAGCAGACTCAGGAAGATATACAGCATCCACCGGATGATCATGATGGTAAACATCACCCGGATGACGGTGGTGAAGAAGCCGCTGAAGCCGCCCGGGCCGCTGTCATAGTAGCCCCTTCCGTAGCCTCTGCCGTAAGCGCTCCCGGACCGCTGGGCGCTGTACTGATATTTGGTGCTGTAGTTGCTGTAAAGAATACGATAAACAGGATTGGCGGGTTCCATGGAAGCCGCCTTTTGTATGTAAGAAAGCGCGTGGGACATGTCTCCCAGGCAGTTGAAGCAGACCGCGCACACATAATACCAGCGTGCGTTTCGTTCCGCATCCGGGATGCCCTGCAGGATGCGCAGGCTTTCCTGATAGCGGCCGCCCCGCAGATAGCTGATGCCGCTTATCATGGCCGTGCTGTCTCCGGGTTCGGGCTGCGGCACGGTATTGTACTGGCCGAAGCCAAAAATGTCATCAAAACCAAAGCCATAGAAGGTCCCGCCCTGCCAGTACTGCGAACTGCCGGGACCGCCCGCGTAGCCTGTACTCCAGGACTGGCGGTTGGAGGCGGTGTTCTGTCTGGCGGCCCATTTATCAGGGTTCTTGATGTAGTCATAGGCGGCATTGAGCTCATTCATCTTTGCCGCTGCCTGAGGGTCGTTGGGATGGGTGTCCGGATGGTATTCTTTGGCCAGTTTTCTGTATGCTTTTTTGATCTCTTCCTCTGAGGCGTCTCTGGAGACGCCGAGGACTTCATAGGGATCTTTCATGGGAACTACTTCAGAGTGGTTCAGATTCTTTTACGGATCAAGTTCTTTTAACGGATCATGTTCTTTAACGGATCAAGTTCTTTTAACGGATCATGTTCTTTTTTCAAACTGCGTGCCGCACTTGGGACAGGTGATGCGGATGGTCTTTCCCTTTGCCTGTTTTGGGATGCGTACGGTGGCTCTGCAGCCGGGACAGGTATAGAAAGCATGGGTGCCGCGTTCCGTAAATCGCCTTTTCAGCGTATCAACGCTTTTGCGGGCTCTGGCGGAATATGCCAGATAGCTTTCCAGTTCCCTTCTGCGTGCCGCAAAATTTCTGGACAGCATGCGGAACCAGCAATAGATGAGCAGCATCAGGCCGATGTAGTAGAGGGTCCTTTTGGAGCTGAACCAGGAAAGCACAAAAAAGACGCAGGCTGTGACGCTCAGGAATCTGCTGAACCGGTCGGGACCGTAACGGCCCTGCATCAGGCGGGCAAAGGCGGCATTCAATTGATTCAGAAAATTTTTCATACCCGCGTATTATATCATATCTTGTAAAGTTCTGTCCGTTTATTTTCCCAGGAAGGCAGCGCATTGCTTACCTCTCTGACTCTTTCCATATCCACTTCCGCAAGGATGGCCTGTTCATCTTCGCCGGCTGCTGCAAGCACCACGCCCATGGGGTCTACGCTCAGGCTTTCTCCGATGCCGGCTTTGCCGCACTGATCGCAGGCAATCAGATAGGCGGTGTTCTCAATGGCCCGGGCTTTGATAAGCGTATTGAAATGCAGGCTCTTCAGCTTGCCCGGCTGCCAGGCGGTGGGCATGAGGATGATGTCTGCGCCGCGTGCTTTTTCATAGCGCGCGATTTCAGGGAAACGGACCTCATAGCAGGTGAAAAGGCCGATGCGTCCGAAAGGCGTATCAAAAGGCTCAAAGAGGGCATCCCCAGCTACAAGCGAGTCAGACTCTTTGAAGCGGAAGGCATCGTACATATGTGTCTTATGATAATTGCGCAGCACCTGTCCGTCCGGGGCAATGACCATGACGGAATTCCAGCCTTTTTCGCCTTTGCCGTCCGGGCGGAGGGCATGGTCGGGATGGGAAGCCGGAATGCGCTCGGTATAGCCGAATACCAGATAAATGCCGTATGCCCGGGCTGCCTCTTTCAGTTCTTCGATCTCCGGGGAGTCTGCCGCCAGACTGGTGGGATAGACGGGAGAACTCAGGTAGACTTCGGGAAGCAGGACAAGATCCGGATGCTGCGTCCGGCAGGCTTCTTCAATATAGCGAAGGGCTTTTCTGACGTTTTCCCTGACGTCCGCGGTTCCGAAAAGCTGGAGGGACAGGATTCTTCCTTTCATGGCGCTTCCTTTCTTGGTCTTGCCTGCTGCAGAGCAGACAGGCTGTCCTGCAAAGAACGAATATACAAAAATGGTGCCTGGAAGGCACCCAACGGATTTATTTTACATGGAGGCATCGGAATAGGCAATGGTTAGCTTATACAAAATCGATTGTATTTTTTTATATACAATGTCAATAGAAGATTTCGGCTTTTTTTGCTAATATATAGACAACAGGAAAGCTCCTGAGAACATAGAGCAGCACATAAAGGAGGGCCAATCCAATGGCACTGAACAGCTGAAGGCTGTCGATGACGAGATGTCACGGCAGCCTTCAAACATGTATGGGATCAGCTGATCATCAGGCCTCTGAGGGGGGCTTTTTTTGTTCCTGTGATCAGGCGCCCGGATTCCGGACTTCTCTGACGTTTTCCGTTTTCTCTCTGAGGTAGGAGGTCATAAAGAAAAGCGTGAGGCTGACAGCCAGGATGGCGAAGGCCGGAATGGCCCGGATGGCTGCCGCGGCGCCGAAAAAGAAGAAGAGAAGCAGCATGCCTGCACAGAGAAAGAGGATCGAAAAAATCAGTTTGATAATGTGTGTGCTGATCCTGCCTTCTTCCTCTTCCTCCGGCAGAAGCAGATATTCGTTTTTTTCTTTCTCCTGTCTTTTGCGCAAAATTTTCTCCTTCAGCTGCTGCAGCAGCCTGAGCGGTCCGGCAGGGAAACGGCTTTTCTTTTCCGCTTCTTCATCCTCTGAAAGGCTGAAGCTCCGTATTTTTTCATATTCATTTCGGATCGCCGGGCCTTCCGGTGAAAAGTCTTCATCGCTTTCGTCAGTGATCTCCGGAAGGTCGGAAGTACCCACATAACGAATGGCGCAAATCAGATCCTTCAGCCGGGTATCGGGCAGACAGTTCAGCTTAAAAAGCGCAAAACCTGCTGCCAGGGCGTGTTTATCCTCCGGATTCAGCGCACAGAGAACCAGGTTTATATAGTCTTTCAAATCTGTCTGAAACGCCGCCTCGTAGCCGCTGACGCCCGGATAATACGGCTTTCCGCTTCTGGGATCCGCAAAGACAAGCCGGGCAGTGAGCAGCAGATTGCTTTCGCTGAGCATATAAGAGGACAGCGCGTCAGCCAAAGCAGCCGGAGTAAGGATAAGCCTTTGAAGTTCTTCCGCGTTCAGCTTCCTGTTCTTCAAATAATCCTCCAGACTGATCAGCCCGCTGACGTCATAACTGTAACAGCGCACCCCGTCCTCGTAATCGATCCCGGGTATGAGCAGTGATTCGCTGTTGACGGCGGCGAGGAGTTTTTCCTCGAATTCCCTGGCTTCTTCGCCGGTTTCGATCAGAAGCCGGTTTCCTTTTGGTGTTTGTTTGATCCATGATTTCATTTGTCTGTTAAATCCTCAATCAGTGTAAAGCCCCGCAGCAGTTTTTCCGGACGAAAACCTTTGTCCTTCATGATGCCTTGCCGGCTGTTTTTGTAATACTGAATCATATTTCCGTCTTTGTATTCTTCTGCCTGAAAATCATCCAGTCTGTTTCTGACGGATGCCCTGATTTCTTCTTCGATCGTTTGTTTTTCCTCTTCATCCCGGCAGTGGCTGAGCTTTTCCAGCGTTTCATTGATAAATGCTTCCGCAAAGACCTGTTCATGAATTTCTATGCCTTCATGGATCAGTGACAGTACGCAAAGCAGGCAGAGAGGCAGGACCAGCGCCGCTTCCACGGTAAAGGATGCTTTTAAGCCGTATCTTTTTTTCATGGAAGGACCCCGGCACCCAGCAAAAGGAGCGTACTCATGCCGGTAATACTGAGAAACGGCAGGGCATCGGGGAGCGCGGCTTCTTTTGAAAAGCGGGTCCGCACGAGCAGCAGAAGAGAGATCAGGCAGCAGAGGAGCAAAGCAGAAGCGAAAAGGAGGATGAGCTGATCGAGTTTCAAAAAGAGAGCGGCCAGCAGAAAATACAGGGCGTCTCCATAGCCTATTCTTTCTCCGGAAAGAAGGGCCAGCAGCAGGAGTAAAAAACCGGGTATAAATGCCGGCAGATCGGGATGGTGACTTCCTGCCATAATGGAGATCAGTCCGATGAGGCCGAAGCCTCCGCAGATCCTGAGGTCGATCCGCCCTTTCAGCAGGTCTGATATCGCACAGTACAGGCTGAACAGGGGAAACATGCTTTTATAGATCAAGTTTTTCATCCTCCTTCATAATGCTTCTGACAATAGGAACAGCATCCGAGATGCCGGACCTCGCTTAAATGTGCCTCTCTGACATAGGCGTTGATCGCTTTGCAGTGCTCACTGCCATGGTATGCGCTTCCGTTTTCAAAATAGAAGACCGTCCCGCTCTTTGGTTTACAGGAAGGACAGGCATGGTATTTTCCGCCATAGCTGTTCCTGAGTGCAGTGATCTGAGAAGCATCGGCGGATCTCATCTGATTGCTCAGATAATGACAGCCGGGGCTCAGGTGGTAGCGCGTGGAATCGCGGCCGATATATACGATCGGGTCATCCTCTTCCTCATCCTCTTCATCGCCGTATTTGCTTCGGCCTCTTCCTCCGTCCGAACCGGTCCAGGCCCTTCTGTTGACGACCAGGGTTTTTCTGAGTCCTGTCAGTTCTCCCAGACGAAGAGGCAGGACCGGTGTATAGGAGAGTGAGAGGACGATCATATTTTCGTCGGTGCTGTCTGATTTTTTCAGGACGGTAGTCTGTTCATCAAACCAGGCATGACTGAAATATGCTGTATCGGCTTCCAGAAGGATGGATGCCTGGGCAGCTCCCTCGCCAATGCCGGCGAGGAGTTCGCTGAGCCTGTATTCTTCGGTTTTTTCATTGTTCAGAACATCACAGTTTTTGACATAGGCTGCAACAGCCAGATTTTTCGCACAGGCTTCCATATGATTATGGAGCATTCTTTCGGCCTCCATCAGTTTCAGTGGCCGGATAAAGGCCAGAATGGCGAGTATAATGAATGGCATGCACAGTGCGGCTTCAATGGTCAGACTTGCCTTCAGCAGAAAGGCAGAGCAGGTCTCCTTGCCGTTAGATATTTTTTTGGAGAATTGAGAGTTTTTTTGTTTTTTGTTTTTGCAGCTGTGGTTCATACTGTCCGGATTTTTTACAGCTTGTATTTGGGAAAAGTTCCAAGGCTTCAGGGGGGGTCTGACGGCCTTGCGATTGATGGCAAGGGACGCTGCCCTGCCTTTCTGCTGAATTGTCTAATATGAATAACAGGCACTGGATTTCCAAAGATAGGAGCCTGATGTCAATGAAGCGTTCCGGAATAATCCGACGCTGCTGAAGAGATAGTAAGAGCGGAACGCGCTTCCCGCCTCCAGTGCATGCAGGCAGCTGTCCATCCTGAAGTCCTTCTGTGTTCTGCGCAGATTGAGCTGGATGATATCCATGCAGCGGTAGTCCATCAGACTGTCCTGCTTTGCAAACAGCAGGATCCTCAGATAATCAGGGTAGCTCATGCCTTTCCCGCGGTCTTCCTGCTCTGGAAGCGCGCCTCCCGTGAGCGCCATCAGACCGCTCAGAGAGAGATAGAAGGAGCCGTGATCGTGCAGCAGGGGAACCTTGTTCCCTTTCAGGAGATCTCTTACATCGCAGACGGCCTGCGCAAAAGCCCAAAGACTCAGAATGAAGAAGCATACCAGGGATACAAGAGGAGCAAATCCGGTGATGCCGGTGATGGCAGCAGCCAGGGCTTTTGCCTCCTGATACTTTCCTCTGTCTTTATAGAGATAGACCAGATTGAGGCCGGTGCGGATGGCCAGGAGCTCGTTGACGGCCTGTGATAAATTCTCCCGGTCATTCGTCTTTCCGTAGAGGATGTATTCCGCTTCGGCACCGCCGCTTCCCTTTGCCTCTTTGTCCTGATAGGTATCCCGTCCAAAATAGTGCATATGATGGAGGACATATTCTGCCAGATACAGTCTGCCGGCTATGGATAGCGTTGAACTGTCGGTCCCGTCATGGCAGACCAGGGACGGGGCGTCTTCCAGCTTCAGAGCTTCGGATGAAAGCGAAGCGTCTTTGGGGATCACCAGGTTTAACAGTTCTCCCTTCAGAAACTGCTGAATGCTTTCCAGTTTCCTCTCGCTTTCCTTGTCTTCTACGCCTTTTGAGAATCCCAGCGACAGAGGGCGGAAGTCTCTGAAACGTTCTCTCAGGGGTTCCCACAAACTGTCTTCGTCCAATTCGTCTTCTTCGTCTTCCGGTTCCCAGTTCATGATGTATTCATGGATGTCTTCTGCTTCATCTATCATCATTTCCAGACAGCTTCTGGCGCTGGAGGCTTCGGAGATCAGACCCTGGATCTCGGTTCTTCTTTCTCCGTCTACGGCAGCGTAGCTTTCATACTCGAGAATCTCTTCGTTGAGGGATGCATAAGTGCTTTCGGAGATGCTGCCGCTTTGGAATTCCTCATCAGCCATGGCCCTGCTTTCCTTCAGCTTTTCATAAAGCACATCTGCTGCCTTTTCATACTTCTGAATGGCGGTGGGAAGGCGTTCCAGTTCACCGATCATGCATTGGGTATTATCAACGAATCCGGAACAGTCGCAGTCTTCCAGAGACTGACCGGCGTCTTCATAATAACGCCTCTGCTGTTTCAGAATCTGATCGATGGCCTCCAGCTTCTCTTCAAGAGAAACCGCTTCTTTCGTATGGCCTTCGTAAAGGGAGGAGATCTGGGAAATGCTGTTTCCCTCTTTGACCATACCCAAAAAGTCCTGTATATTCAGCTCATCTGCCAGGGAAACAACGATTCCGTATTTCATGTAATCGCTGAGCTGCTGCTCGAAGATCCCGCCATTGTCATCGGTCAGCAGGGTCAGATCCAGCACTTCCGCCGATTCTGCTTTTGCCGGGAAGAAATCCGCGGCATCGATATACGGCTTTTCAAAAGCGAGAAGTTCATCTTCCAGTTGCTTGAAGCTGTAGAATTCAAGGCCAAGCAGCCGGTAATCTTCCCAGAGTCTGCGATGATACTGGGAAAAGAGAGAGTCCATTCCGCTGTTCAGCGTCTGGGTAAAATACCATCTGGCGTGCTGGATCCTTGCAGATTCACAAAGCAGGAGGAAGAGCGACAGGATCAGCGTGATGGAGAGCGCGAAGAAGACGGAGATCCCCGCTTTCTGATCGCAGTGCACTGTTTTTGGCATATTCAGTACACGGTTTCCGACATGGTTTTGATCTGGGTGAAAATACCGCTGAGCAGGTCATTCAGCTGGGTCTTGAACATGGCCACCAGGCCGATCAGAACGACCAGTATCAGGACCAGTTCAATAACGCCTACGCCGCTTTCATCCCGGATCAGTTTTTGGATCGACTGATGCAGGCTGAAGTTTATCCGGCCGATAAAATCATACATGTATTACCTCCTTAGTGAAGATGATCAGCCCATAGCCATAACGGCGGGCGTGACAACGATCATAAATACTGTGATCAGGGAAAGCATCAGAGGCGCCATAAGCTTGGTTGAAGCTTCCTCTCCAAGGCGTTTGGCGGTGTTTTTTCTCTGTTCAAACGCTTCCTCCATTTCCAGTTCCAAGGCCGCGCTCAGCGTGGAACCTCCGTTTTTATATTGCAGACTCAGCAGTGAGGCCAGTCTTGTATAGCAGCGCGGCCCGCAGCGCCTCGCAAAATCCATATAGGCCTGGTTTTCCGGAATGCCTTTTTCCATGTCCGTGTAGGCTTTATACATTTCTTCATAAACCAGGTGCCGGGCATCCTGATCCGCATCCGTTTTCTGATGATCAAGCGCGGTTTTCCGCCAGGCATTCCGTATGGTGAGTCCGGCTCCGGTATAGACCAGGAGCCTTGAAATGACTTCGGAATAGTCCAATACAAGCTGGAGCTCCTGTTCCTTTTTTGCCTTTTTCAGATCCTGTTTTGGTTTTAAGCCCAGCAGAAGAGCGGCTGCGGCGCCCAGAAGAAGGATCAGCAGAGGCGTACTGCTTTTTTTGCCGGAGTATTTCAGCTGTTTTCCATCCAGTTCGGACGGAAGCGTCAGAATGTCCGTTTGCCGCTGGTTTTCATCGGCAGAGCGTATGGTCTTGATGAGCTTGAAAATGCGCTGCTCCTTTTCATTTAAGGCCGCCGGAAGAACCTTCAGGGGAAGCCTGTACTCCTGTCTGCAGGCATCTGCTTTGGCGCTCAGCCGCAGAGCGGCATCGGCAGGCTCTGTCAGCTCTTCATTGAATACCCTGCCGTCAGACGAAAGCAGATCGGTGTTTTCGGAATACCAGCTCAGCTGAATGCCTTCAAAGCCGGGAATGCTGCGGGGGAGTTTCAGATCCGTGCGGACCGCATCAAGGCTTTCATTGTTTCCGCAGATATAAAGAGGGATCGAGTCCATCAGTTCCGCTATTTTTTGCTCTGCTTCTTCTTTGGAGTAGCTTCTGTGCAGAACCGTAATATCTATGTATTCCACGCTTTCGGAAATGCCTTCCACCCCGATCTGACAGCTTCTGTCGGCTTCGCCATAGCCGTTTCTGCGTATGATGCCTTCGGACAGCTGATCATTGTTCCCTGTCAGAAGTGAAAGACCGGCCAGAAAGACGGATGCGGTCATGCAGAGCAGCTGGGCCTTGTATTTCTTCAGAACGTCCGCTTTAAACATGGATGTCCAGGATACGTCCGGAAAGGAATATGCTCAGGGAGAGAAGACACAGGGCGGCGCTCATCAGGAGCCTGCCGGCCGCCGTCTGATACATGACGCTCATGAAGCCGGGAGAACTGAAATCGATGTAAAATATAATGAGAAAGGGGATAAAGTTCATAATGCCCTGCTCATAACGGGCAGCAGCCGTCATGGTATGGATCTCTTCGCTGACTGCCGCTTTTTCCCGGATCACGGCGGCCGTCCGTTCTATGATTTGGCTCATATTTCCCCCATTTCTTTTGGCAATTCCAAAGACCTCTGAAAAATTGATAATGTCCGGCATTCCGCTTCTGACCGCAAAATCCGTGAGCAGCTGCTCCGGCGGAATGTTCATGCCGATGCCTTTGCACAGAAGGGCGTATTCAATGCAGATGTCAGCCTTTTCTCCAAAGCTCCGCCTGAGCTCTGCGTGGGTGCTGATGAAGGCGTTTTCCACCGAATAGCCTGAGCGTATATAATTGCTGAGGATTTCTATGCTTTCCTTAAACTGAAGGTTCAGTGTGCGCAGACGCTTTTTCTGAAGATCTTTCCGCTTCAGAAGAGGATAGCATACGGCGCCGGCGGGGAAGGCAATCAGCATCAGAAGCTGCAGCCTGTAAAAGGTATAAGCGATAAATACGCTGCCAGCGCCGCCGATCAGCCCGTACTTCAGGCGGTCTCCTTTATTTAAGCGGAATCGCCTGTAATCGTTCCGCTTCAGGGAGGAGCCCATGCCTTTCCAGTTTAAGGAGATTCCGGAGCCTTCCCTTCTTTTCGAGCTGTCCGGTGGACGTTTCGTAGCTGTAGAGGGGGCAGATCTCGATCTCTCCGTTTTTGCAGTCTCCAATTTCACTGATTTCCAATACCTTTCTGCTTTTGTCCGGCAGCCGGCCGAGATGTACGATGATGTCAAGGGCGGAACAGATCTGGCTGCAGATGGCCGGGATGGGGATATCGGCAGCCATCAGGACCATGTTTTGCAGACGGACGAGCATGTCCCGGGAAGAATTTCCGTGTCCGGTCGACAGGGACCCGTCGTGCCCGGTATTCATGGCATTCAGCATATCCTGGCACTCCGCGCCTCTGACCTCGCCTACGATGATGCGGTCAGGCCGCATGCGCAGAGAGGCTTTTATCAGCATGGACATACTGATTTCCCCGTTTCCGTCCGCATTGGCGTCCCTTGTCTCCAGCCGGACCAGATTTCTGATTTGGGAGATGTTCAGCTCTGCGGAGTCCTCGATGGTGATCACCCGTTCCTCCGGCGGAATAAAGGAGGCCAGGGCGTTTAAGAAGGTGGATTTCCCGGAGCTGGTGCCGCCGGAGATAAAGATGTTGTAGCCTGCTCTGACCAGGAGGGAAAGGAAATCAGCCGCTTCCCTGCTGATGCTTCCGGCTTTGATCAGCTTTTCCATGTTGAAGCTTTCCGGGAATTTCCGGATGGTGATGGTGGGGCCTTTCAGGGCAATGGGCGGAAGGACGATGTGTACGCGGGAGCCGTCTTCCAGTCTGGCATCCGCGATGGGAGAAGCCGTGTTGACCCTTCGGTCTATGCGGCTGACGATCTGCTGAATGATATCTTCCAGCTTTTCACTGCTTTCAAAGTGACGGTCCCATGCCTCCATACGGGATTTTCTTTCGATAAAGATCTCGCTGGGGCCGTTGATCATGATCTCGGTGATGTTTTTATCGTCCAGGAGCTCCTGCAGAATATCCAGCTTGCGGAAGCTGTTGTATAAACGGCTTCTCAGCCGGAGCTTTTCGCGGATGCTGATGAGCTGCACTGCAGCCCTTCTGTCTATGGCTTCATCGATCCTCCGGTAAAGGAGACTTTCCTGAAAGAGTTCCCGGTCCGACAGGTCCCGCTGGATCTCGTCTCTCAGGCTCAGGATCAGGTCTTCTGTCTGCAGCCGGTTCATAGAAGCTCATACTGGCGGATCAGATCTCCCCAGGGACCGTAGACAAGCGCGTCCATGTTTTCTCCTCTGTACCCGCCTGTTTTTGGAAGTACGGGTTTTATCAGTTTCGACTTCAGCTTTGAACGCCCGGAAAGATCCAGATAGTTTTCAAAACTGCTCATCCTGCCGGACGTCCCCTTTTCCCCTGAGACGGGGATGTACAGAGGACTGCACATCTCCGGAATGTCTGTACTGCAGCAGACGTAATCCGACATACAGATCACGATCGTGTCATACAGGCTTTCCCTGAAGATCAGTCCCACAAGAGAAGAATAGTCTTCGGAGTGGGTGGTGTGCAGATCGTTTGCATATGGCGCCGCAGGAAGAAAGTCAATGCCGCAGGTGCTGTGTACCATACCCATGAGTTTCTGGTCGTTCAATTCACCGCGCTTCAGATAATAAAAGGCATCCGTGATGCTGTCGCCGTTTGCGTGAGGGCAGAGCCTGGGCTGCGGGAATTCTTCGAAATTCAGCAGAAGGATCTTTTTATGCCGTTCCAGCGTTTTGCAGAGGACCAGGGAAAAGAGCTCCGCCGTATTCTTTTCATCCGGGGAGTATACGCCGATGATCCTGCGTTCCTTGCCTCCTTTTTCCGGGGATGCCGGATTGATGCTGTCCCGGCTGATGTTGATGATCTCCCGCTGTATGGCATCGGCAGACTGATACTTATAAATGCTGGACTGGAAATCGATCCCCACGTCATCTTTCAGCCTGTTTTCGCTCAGCAGGATGGTTTCCGCGCCGGAAAGATCGGAGTCAAAGGAAGGATCCATGCTTCCCCTGTCTGCCAGGACCATGCGGATATTGGTTTTATGCCGGAAACCCTTCAGTTCTTCACTGCTCCCGAAGGGAACAGCCACGACAGACAGTCTGCCTGCCGTGTTGATGTATTCACAGAGTCTTCTGGCGTAGGCGGTTTCTTTTGTCATAACGGCTAAAATTCGTTCCATGTGTGCTCCTTCAAAGAGATAAAAAGAAAGTGAGGAGGGCTGCCGGAAAGGCGAAGAGCCCAATGGGCAGAGGCTGCTCTGTTCCGCCTCTCATGGTTTTCAGAAACAGCTGGACGCAGTATCCCATGAGAAAGCAGAGAGCCGGGATCAGAAAGCCTCTCCGGTCCGGAAGAGCCAGTGCGATCAGTGCGAAAAGCTTGATATCGCCTCCTCCCAGCTTCCCTTTCCGGTAGGAAAGGAAGAGGAACAGAAGAAGGACCGCGGACCAGCAGAGGGCTTTGGGCTCCGGCCTGAGCGGCCGGAACAGGTGGGCGAGGATGCTGCAGATGCATGCGGCAAGCAGCAGTCGGTTGGGGATCCTTCTGGCGCGGCAGTCAGAAACAGCAGACGCCAAAAGAAAGGGCAGCAGTACGATCAGGTGCATAAAACATAAAATGGAATGTTGGCGGAATCGCCGGAGTTTGTGTCGGGATGCGTCCGGGGAAGCAAATTGGAATGCTCCCCGGATCGGGATCGGACGCCCCCGAGGTGCTCCCATCATACGCAATGCAGGGCGCAAAGTCAAGCCGAAAAGTAGTTGTTAAATTTCATAAAATATGTGCTGAAATTTCTAAAGACAGTTTTTTTATGTAAAGCAAAACAGGGCCCGGAAAATATGATCCGGCGGGCGCTGTCCGTTGCCTGCCGGCAGCTTGCCATGCTAAAATAAACGTGATCGGAAAAGCCGGAAATGCGGAAAGGACTGCACGGCAGTGCGGATAAGCGTATAGAGAGATGAAATACTATCTGGGTTGCGACATAGGCGGGACAAGCGTCAAATACGGACTGTTTGATACAGAGGGAACGCTTCTGGAAAAATGGAGCACGGAGACTGCGGCGGGAGAGAACGGGGCCCTGCTTTTTGACGGGATCGCGCGGAATACCCGGCAGGCAGATGAGCGGCTGAAGGAGGCTTACGGAACGGAAGCCTGTCTGGCCGCGGTTGGCATGGGCATTCCGGGACCTGTGGGCAGGGACGGTTTTGTAAAGAACATTACCAACCAGGCCGTCAGGGACGTCTGTCCCGCAGAGGAACTGAAAAAACGTGTGCCCGGCATTCAGGCCTTTGCGGTCAATGACGCCAACGCGGCCGCGCTGGGCGAGTTATGGAAGGGCGCCGGACAGCATTATGATTCTGTCTGCATGGTCACGCTTGGCACCGGCATCGGCGGCGGCATCGTGCTGGGCGGGAAGATCGTTGGCGGCTGCCACGGATACGCGGGAGAGATCGGCCACATCTGCGTCGAGCCTGAAGAGACGGAGCTCTGCGGCTGCGGGGCCCGGGGCTGTGTGGAGCAGTACGCGTCCGCGCCCGGCATCGCCAGAATGGCTGAAAGGCTGCTTGCCGCGGAGCCGGCGCTGCCTTCCGTGCTGCGCGGGCATTCTCCGCTGACGGCGAAGGAAGTCTGCGATGCGGCCGCTGCAGGCGATGCAGCGGCGCG
>Ga0129307_1002103_pt1 | contig 17515 bp, 18 predicted proteins | sample P1105metagenome_FD_94437 | JGI IMG/M metagenome (GOLD analysis project Ga0129307, IMG submission 94437) | Capybara group fecal microbial communities from Wisconsin, USA - P1105 metagenome | ecosystem: Host-associated > Mammals > Digestive system > Large intestine > Fecal | place: USA: Wisconsin... | reverse complement strand
TCAAATTAAAATGCTCTGCCACCGTTTCATTTGCAGCAAGCATAAAGTCCTCAATCAACTTGTGGGCATCATTTCGCTCATAAGGAGCTAGCCCAACAACCTTGCCATTCTCATCAATCAAAATATGAGTCTCTGGAAAATCAAAATCTATAGAGCCTCTCTTCTTACGCTTTGCACGAAGAATCTTGGAAAGCACATACATGTTGTCAATCATCTCACAGACATCAGAGTATTTGGCTCTTTCCTGCTCATCATTATTCATAATGGCAAACACGCTAGTGTAAGTCATGCGATGATTGCTATGGATAACCGACTCACAAATCTCGTGGTCAACAAGCTTACCCTTTTTATCAAAAGTCATGATACATGAAAGGGCAAGTCTATCCTCTCCTTCATTAAGTGAACACATGCCATTTGAAAGGGTGTGTGGCAGCATAGGAATGACTCTGTCTGCAAGATACACCGAAGTGCCGCGCTTTAACGCCTCTACATCAAGTGCTGAGGATTCCTGAACATAATTGGTAACGTCAGCGATGTGAACTCCAAGAACATATTTATCACCACTCATCTCTAGGCTGACACCATCATCAATATCCTTAGTATCCTCACCATCGATTGTAACAACCGTCAGGTCTCTAAGGTCCTTGCGACCAGCCATATCAGCCTCAGAAACAGGCTTAGCAACTGTGGATGCCTGCTTAATAACCTTGTCAGGGAACTCTGTATCAATACCAAAACTTCTAACAATAGAAAGAATATCTACGCCAGGATCATTCTTATGACCTAAAATCTCAGTAATAACACCCTCAGGCTTGTGACTGTCATCACCATAGTCGTTAATATGGCACACAACCTTGTGACCTGTAACTGCGCCCATATCCTTGCCGGCAGGAATAAATATATCTCTATCTAGCTTGTTGCTATCTGCAACAACAAAGCCAAAGTTTTCACTTTTTTCAAAGGTACCTACCACATCAGAAAAACCATGAGTGATAATTCTGATAACCTTAGCCTCCTGCCTCTTGCCAGGAGCACCAAAGGTGAGAATTGCAGCCACTGTATCATCCTGCATCGCAAAGCCAGTATTATCTCGTCCTACAAAGTAGTCCTCCTCCTGGCCCTCGACCTCAATGAAACCATAACCGTCCTTATGAGAAATGAAACGGCCAATAATATCTGGCTCAACGTTGTCGTATTTACTCTTATTAGCCTTCTTAGCCACCTCGTTAAGAGATTGCTTCTTGGCTGCAGCCTCAGCCTTAGTAGGCTTCTTCTTGCGATGGTCCTTGGTCTTGATAAACTTTGGACGACTCTCAGCAATTTGATACTTACCACGCTTGGTAATCTCAACCTGTCCCTCATCCACAAGCTCGCTAAGAACCTGCGCAAACTCTGCTCTTTTATCCTTTTCTACATCTAATAGGATTTCTAGGTCCTTCTTTTTCATAGGAATGTAGGAAGAACTCTTAAAAACATCCATTAGAAAATGCTTTTGCTTGTCTAAACTATTCATATAAATTTCCCTATTATGTAACAAATGCCACCCTAAATGGGTGGCACCTATAATAATCAAATCTTAAAAACTTCCAATATTGAGCACTGCTGAAAGCACGAAGAAGAGAATTACGCAAACGCTAGTAAGCTTAACCAATAAGCCCTCGCGAGAGCGACCCTTGTTACGGCTCCAGTATGAATCGAACTGCTGGCCTGATAAAGAACCAAGACCGTTCTGCTTGCCCTCCTGGAAAAGAATAATGATTGTAAGTGCTACGCAAATTACAATTAATAATATGATAAGAACTAACTTTAATGATTTCATATATGTCTCCTATTAATATAGTTTGATATTTAAAACCAACTTGCGACTCCTCGCAACCTTTTGAAGTATATCATAGCATCTATGGGATTTCAAGCCCTTAAAACTTTGCGTCAAAATTCATCCCAGAAAGCATTGCGCCATCTGCCGCCTTCCTATCCTTTTGATAAGGGTTATCCTCATTTGGATACTTAATCTGCGTTGTGGTTGTGCCTCCAGATACATAAGTCCTGCCACACTCCGGACAAACCGCTGTGTGTATCGCCACTGAAGCATTAAGCACCTTGCCGCCCTTTTCTGCTGCCTTATCATAAGCATTGTTTACATGCTCCTGCTCATGGCCTCTTACTCGCGCCCCAGCTGCATTTGGACTGATATGCTGTGGAGATTTAAAGGAAACCTGCTCGTCGCTGCCATCCTGATACTTTCTAGTGGCGCAGGTCTCGCACTTTAATACCCCGGCACGCTTCGCCGCCTTCTCAGAAGAGAACCCCTTTGCCAAAGCAGGATTGCCCCCTTGTCTTTCGATGGCGTCAGCCACTCGCTTCTGCCCAGGGCTCTGGTACGCAGTCTGCACTTCATTTCTTGCAATTCCCGTCAATGAATTAATGCTCATACAACCACCACCATAATCTGCACACAACCTCATGTTAATAATATCACCCATATAAGAATTTTCTATGAAGCGGCACACATGTAACTTTATTTTTGGCCTTAAGTGGAATAAAATGGAAGAAAAATGAGTTCAGGGGGATTTATGATAAGTACATATTTTGTGTTGTTTATAATTTATAGCTTCTTTGGTTGGATTTACGAGACATGCTTTTGTACCATACACGAGAAGGTATGGAGAAATAGAGGCTTCTTGTACGGTCCATGTATTCCAATATATGGAGTTGGTGCAACACTAGCCCAAATACTTTTTGTGGACTGTCCAGCTTTGAATCAATCAAGTAATCTTACAATTTTCCTAGGCTGTGCCATAGGCTCATTTGTTTTAGAATACGCAACAAGTTATTTCTTGGAGAGAAAGTTCCATGCTCGTTGGTGGGACTATTCTAAAATGCCACTTAATATCAATGGTCGAGTATGCCTCATCTTTACCTGCTGCTTTGGTTTGGCTGGAATCTTGGTAACTAAATATTTGGTGCCACCAGTTGTCTCTGTAGTGGGGATGCTTCCAATGATTGCAATAGAATTGATTGCATTGATTTTTATGTTTATATTTGGAATGGACTTGGCTCTTACCGTATCTGCTCTTACTAGCTTTGCTAAGGAGTTTGAGCGCATCAACGATATGCTCAATAACCAGATGGCAGAAAGAGTTGAGGCTATATCTACTAACCTTGCAGATGCCAAGACTGCAACAATAGAAAAGATTAACGAGACAAAGGAAGCCCTAAAGCAGGAGCTATCCTTAGAGGACAAACGCAAGCTGCTAGAACAGCTTTCTACAGAATATGTTAAGCAATGGATTAGCCATGCGTCTTCTCCTCAAAAGGGTCAGTTTAGACACATTACAAAGTTTACTCATCCAGTGGAGTCTACCAAGGCTCTTTTGGATAAGGGCTCAGAATTCCTACGACATAGGAATGGTAAAAACAAATAGCCATATATCATACCGTTTTATAAATTCTATTACATACCAATTGGAATATTTCTAACATAAAAGACTATCCCCTCAGAGCAAGGCCTGAGGGGATATAATATTATTGGAAGAGTGTATAATTACCGTCACCGTTATCGATTAGTTGAGGCAAGATAGCATATGCTCCGCCATCCTCTGCAACTAGATTGTATGTAACATCAGCTGCAAAGTTATTGTCCTCGTTATAAGCGCCAATAGTGAAAGTAATTGTCTTGTCTTTGTTGATTACAATGTTGTATCCAAGTGTATATTCTGCGTCAGCACCATTGTTATCGCCATACTCTGCATAGTAGTCATAGCCGCCGCCTTCGAACATATCACCTGTCTCATACTTAACCTCAGTGGCAGAAGTTGTGCTTTCAGCAACTCCTCTTAAAGCACCATCTCTGAAATTATGGAATAAGAAGTTAACGTACTGCTTATTCTGGTCAAGTGCAGGACCTTGCTTGATAGTCTCGTCATAAGTAAGTCCTTCATATCTAGCATCCTTTAATCTATCTCCTACACACTGGAATGCGCCAAACTCGCCACCCATGTGAACTGCACTAATATCCTCATTTCCATCTGAAGAATAAATCAACTCCATGTCCTGAGGATTAGTGATTTTGGTGTCATAATATGCTTCCTTTTCAGTTAATCCCTCAACATCGATTTTTTCAAATGAAATTATATCCTTTTCTTTGTATACATTTATGCCGCCGGTCTTGGTCTCAACCAGCAAAAGGAATTGTTGATTATCCTCATCAGTAACTACCTCAAATGGTGTAAGAGCCTTGCTTTTTTCCATAATTCCCTTAGCTGAATCATCTGTAGTCTCTACTGTTGTCTCTTCTGTTGTCTGTTCATCGACGTTATTTTCAACTACAGTTTTATGGTGATGATGGCAATGTCTAAAGCCCTTTGCATCAGCTAATATTGTTGTTGTAGAAATCATTGCAGTACAAGCTGCCATTAAAAGTGCAAATGTGATAACTGTTTTTCTTTTCATGTAAAGACCTTCCTTTCTTATATGCTGTTAACTATTACTGAGCAGTGTATGCTATGTTGCTTGGGCTAAGGGTGTACTCAACTGTTGAAGCAAAGTTCTCATCCTCGTTATAGCCACCGATAGTAAGATTAATTGTCTTATCTGGGTTTACGCTAATATCATAGCCCACAGTGCAATCTACGTACTGGCTATTCTCCTCAAACTGTGAGTAGAATACATAACCGCCACCGTAGAGGCCTTCACCGTAGTTATACTTTATTTTAGAGTAAGGATTTGTACATGTAATCTTGCCATTTAAGCAGCCCTCTTCTCTATTTAAAGCAGCCACCTTAAAATAGCTTGAATCTAAATCAAAGTCATCGCCCTCGATGCCGTTTATTAAATCAATTGTCTCAAATCCCTTATAGCCTTCTTGCCTCAACTCTTCGCCTGCAATTTTGAAAACGCCAACCTCACAAACCACGTGAATATCTGTCAAATCTTCGTTTCCATCAGTTGAATAAATCAACTCCATATCCTGAGGATTGTTAATTGTTGCATTGTAATATGTCTCGTCTTTATTATCCTCATCAACTACCTCTTGATCGTAATCAATATAGGCATATTCTTGGTATATATTTACACCAGTTTTAGTCTCTACAATCATAAGTCGACTCTCTGGCACTTCGTCGTTAGCATAAGTAAATGGTGTGAGGCTCTTGCACTTTTCAATAAGCGCAGCTTTTTCAGCGTCTGACTTAATCTCAACAGGCGCTTCTTCAGTCACCTCTTCTGTAACTTCTTCTGTAGTATCTGCCTCTGCTGCTGCCTCTATTTTACATGTGTGATGATGTGATTTAGCAACAACTGTATTTGTTGTCTCCGCAACTGTTAATGCTGTAACAGCCATCATTAACGCAAGTGTTAAAAATTTTTTGTTTCTCATGTAAAAAACCTCTCTTTCTTATTTTATTAACATAAGAACCCTATTATACTCACCTTCGTCGCGACGAGAATATTTTCCCACAATGGTTTTGTATACACAATAAAATTTAGAAAAAGTTAAGGAATTTTACCAATTGTTTACAAAACTTAAACAACATTCAAGCCACATTAACTGCTGATAATATTACTTGACCCATTCGCCTCTAAAATTAAGCAATAAAAAAGAAGTGAAATCCGAAGATTTCACTTCCTTGTCTAAGCTAATTTATTTCTTCTTGTCGTCCTTAGACTCTTCTGCTTTAACAGCATCCTCTGGCTTTTCAACAGCAGCGATAGCTACCTTTTGCATTGGGATACGGCAGTTCTTGTTGCTACCAAACTCAACAATAACTGTATCCTCCTGGATAGAAATAACAACGCCGTAAAAACCACTTGTTGTAAGAACTGTATCTCCTACTGCAAGTGCGTTTAACATTGCAGCCTTCTGCTTCTGCTCCTTGCTCTGTGGGCGAATCATGAGGAAATACATGATTGCTAACAGAATAACTGTCATGATAATCATTTGACTAGATGATCCTTGCATTAAAGTAAACCTCCTAATTATAGACTCACATAAAGTCTTTATACACTGAAATCTATTCTACCTAAACATATAGACTTAGGCAAGCGAATTCAGTCATTTAATATTTTTTTAATAATAGTAATATTAATCAATCTTAGTGGCCATGCTCTCAAGCTTTTCCTTCTTGTACTGGGCGAATTGTCCCTCATCGAGAGCCGCTCTGATTTCTTCCATCATAGTGTTGTAGAAATAGAGATTGTGGAGCACGCAAAGTCTCATGCCAAGCATCTCCTTAGCCTTGAGCAAATGACGAATATAGGCCCTTGAATAGCTACGACATGCTGGACAGCCACAGCCCTCCTCGATCGGTCTCATATCCTTTTCAAACTTCTGGTTGAATAAATTGAGCTTGCCGTGATTGGTATATACATGACCATGTCTACCATTTCGGCTAGGATATACACAATCAAAGAAATCTACGCCTCTATCCACTGCCTCAAGAATATTGGCAGGAGTTCCAACGCCCATTAGGTATGTTGGCTTGTTCTGCGGCAAATAAGGCACCACGTGGTCAAGGACGTCATACATCTGCTCATGGCTCTCGCCTACAGCTAGACCACCAACAGCATAGCCTGGCAAATCAAGCTCTGAAATAGCCTTGGCATGCTCGATACGAATATCATTAAAAATGGCACCTTGGTTGATACCAAATAAAAGTTGCTCCCTGTTGATAGTATCCTCCAAGGAGTTGAGGCGAGCCATCTCGTCCTTACATCTATGAAGCCATCTTGTGGTGCGAGCAACAGAATCCTCTACGTATTTACGGTCTGCAAGAGCTGGTGGGCACTCATCAAAAGCCATGGCAATTGTAGAGCCAAGGTTAGACTGAATCTGCATTGACTCCTCTGGCCCCATAAATATCTTGCGACCATCTATATGAGAATTGAAGGTAACACCCTCTTCTTTGATTTTGCGAATGCCAGCAAGAGAAAACACCTGAAATCCGCCGGAATCAGTAAGAATTGGTCTGTCCCAGTTCATAAAGCGATGCAAACCGCCCAATTCTTTAATTAGCTTGTCTCCAGTTCTGACATGAAGATGATATGTATTGGAAAGCTGCACCTGACATTTAATTTCCTTTAAATCGTCAGTAGAAACAGCTCCCTTTATTGCAGCCACAGTTCCAACATTCATAAATACAGGTGTCTCAATAACTCCATGCACTGTATGAAATCTGCCACGCTTGGCTCTACCTTCAGTTTTCAATAACTCGTATTTCAAATCTTATAAAACTCCTTAATATAATCAACTCTATCAGTCATGTGGCCAAGAATCGCATCACAAATAGTAATAGCGCACATAGCTTCTACCACAACGACTGCTCTTGGAACGACGATTGGATCATGACGACCATGAATCTCAATGTCCACTTCTTCCATCTTTTCATTTACTGTATGCTGCTTTTGAGCAATAGATGGTGTTGGCTTAATAGCCGCTCTAACGATAATGTCGTCACCATCGGAAATACCACCTAAAATACCTCCACTGTGGTTGGTATCCTTTGCGACACCATTGCTAGATACATAAAATTCATCATTGTTGATGCTACCTGTTGTAGTAACAACACCAAAGCCATCGCCGATTTCTACACCCTTAACAGCACCTATAGATACAAGCGCCTGAGCAAGTTTAGCGTCAAGCTTTTCAAATACAGGCTCACCTAAACCAGCTGGTGCTCCAATAATGACACATTCTACAATACCACCGGCACTATCCTTGTTGAGCATACATGCCTCAAGATATTCCTGCGCCTTCTTGGCAGCATTGGCATCTGGCATAGCAAGTGGATTAAGGTCACGCTCTCCAAGCTGGAACTCATTTACCTTGATATCGCCAATCTGCTTGGTATAGGCAAACACCTCAATTCCAAGTTCCTTAAGAAGCTTGGCGCATATAGCACCTGCAGCAACTCTACCAATGGTTTCACGACCAGAAGAACGACCACCGCCTCGGTAATCCCTTCTGCCGAACTTTTCATAGAAACCATAGTCTGCATGACCTGGTCTAAAGGTTGTTGCTATATCTCCATAGTCCTTGGAATGCTGATCCATATTTCTAACCATAAGAGAAATAGGAGTACCTGTAGTATATCCCTCAAAAACACCTGAAAGAATCTCTACCTTATCTCCCTCTGCTCTTGCAGTTGTAAACTTGGATTGTCCTGGCTTTCTGCGGTCAAGGTATACCTGAATATCCTCCTCGCAAAGCTCAAGACCAGCTGGGAATCCATCGATGACAACACCCAGTGCCTCGCCGTGAGACTCGCCCCATGTAGTAACTTTAATTCTGCTTCCGAATGTAGAACCTGCCATTTATCCCTCCTATAATTAAAGGGGCTGCCTTTGACAGCCCCCTTTCTGTTCTATAAAGACTGCTTTGCAATTTCTATAAAACAAAAAATTACATTTATTTAATCTTTACAATAATGATACTATTTGGCTTTGCAATCTTGATTGGAGCATTCTTCATGAGAGAATGTCCAGCCTTCTTGTCGATACTAAAGCAACGGATCTCGTTAGTATCGTGATTGAGGGAAATAAAGTACTTGTCCCCTGGTAAAACTGCAAAACTCTTTGGATAATCTCCACTGATGTAGCTGTGAGCAAAATACTCAAGCTTGCCCGACTTAACATCTCGCTTGTATACGCATATAGCATTTAAACCGTCAACACTTGCATACAAAAATGCTGGATCATCACCAAACTTAATGTTAGTGCCTGTACTGATTTCCTCATCTTCTCCAAGAAGAAGTGAAACCGTCTGTATATTCTCAAAATCTGGATGACCCTCAATTATGTGATAGTCATAAACCAAGATTTCATTAGACATCTCAGTAACTACATAAGCATACTTGCCATCTGGTGAAAACTTCATACGAAGGGGTGCTGACCCCATTGCACATCTAACTATGTCAACCAGACGAAGCTTGCCAAGCTCGTAGTCAACCTCATAGATTTTAATCTGATGTAGACCGTTTTCTACAACGCACAAGAACTGCTCATCTGGAGTAAGCGCCACACATGTACAGTGTGGATACAGTGGCCTATCAGCAACTGACTTACCGATGCCCTGATGGAAAATACCATCAGAAATACCACCGATACTACCATCCTTTTTAAGACTCATCATGGAAACACGACCATCATGATATCCTGCAACAAAAAGGAAACGATTCTTGGAATCTACGCAGAGATTACATCCACGCATTCCTCCGACCCATTCCTGGTTGATTTTTTCCAAATCACCATTCTCCAAAATTTTGAAAGAAGCAACTCCCTCATCAGCAATGGAATAAAGATATTTGTTGTCCTTAGAATTAATAATGTCTGATGGATTATTGATTGGTGCTACACTCTGCTCTGTAAGTACGCCAGTGTCTGGGTCTACATTGTAAACGTAAATACCGACGCTAGTCTCGTGTGTGTAGGTACCAACATAAGCCACGTATTTGTTTTCTGCCATCCCCTATTCTCCTCGTAAAAACACTTATTAATTTCATGCCTCTTTGCGTCTTAAAATATCAAACTCGTCAGGGGATACACTAAGCTTGATAAAGAGCTTTTGCTTTGGATGTGGACAGCTATCCATATCCTCCCCTTCTTCGTTTTTGATACCTAAAACATCTACACTTATATTATCTCCGTTTGGCTTCATAATTTCAATAGTTTCGCCCACTGAAAATTTATTACGTTGCTCAATTTCAAAGTATCCTTCAGAATTAGTAGGACCAGCAATACCCAAATATGTATATCCGATATTGTATGTGTTATTGTCATAAATCTGAGACTCCTCCGATGGCTTTCCATAGAAGAATCCAGTTGTAAACTGACGGTAGGTACATGCAGCAATCTGCTCCTTGTACCAGTCAAGATTTGCCTCGTACTTTTCGACTGATTCCTTGCAATCATCGATAGCCTTGCGATAGGTACGTGCAACTGTTGCAACATAAAGCGCTGTCTTCATACGACCTTCTATCTTAAAGCTGTCGATACCTGACTCAAGTAAATCTGGCACATGCTCAATCATGCACAAATCTTTAGAGTTAAAGATATAGGTGCCGCGCTCGTTTTCCTCAACTGGAAGGTACTCACCTGGACGCTGTTCCTCAACCACTGCGTACTTCCAACGACATGGATGTGTGCACTCTCCATGATTGGCATCTCTTCCAACAAAGTAGTTGGAAAGAAGGCATCTACCAGAATATGAAATACACATTGCACCGTGAATGAATGTCTCTATCTCCAAATCATCTGGAATGTTGGCTCTGATTTCTTTAATCTCTGCAAGAGATAACTCTCTGGCAGAAACAACTCTTGTGGCCCCAAGGTCATACCAAAACTTGTATGTGCCGTAGTTGGTGTTATTTGCCTGAGTGCTGACATGCCTTTCAATATCTGGACATATCTCCTTTGCAAGCATAAACACAGCTGGGTCAGCAATAATAAGGGCATCTGGCTTAATCTCATTAAGCTCCTTGAAATACTCCTTAACTCCCTCTAAATCCTCATTGTGGGCTAAGATATTAGCAGTAACATAAACATTTACACCATGGTCATGGGCAAACTTGATGCCCTCAATCATGTCTTCTTTTGAGAAATTCTTGGCCTTAGCTCTAAGACCGTAAACTTCTCCACCAATATAAACTGCATCTGCTCCATAGATAACTGCAACCTTAAGTACCTCAAGGCTACTTGCTGGAACTAATAACTCTGTATTTCTCATTATTATCCTTTCACGCTAATACTAACTCCATCCCCCAACGGAAGAATCGTAGTAGAAAAACCTTCATCATGAGTCAATTCGTATAAGTAATCTCTCATTCTCTTGTGAATGGTTCTGTTTCTCCGGGTTATAGCAAAACGAGATTCAATAATATCCCCGTCCTGCAAAACGTTGTCAGTAACAACAACGCCACCTTTTGACAAAAGACGTTTAATCTCTGGCCAAAAGTTAATGTATTGACCCTTAGCTGCATCCATAAAAATAAAATCGTAAGGGCCTTTAAGTGTGGGAAGAATCTCCATAGCATCACCCTCAAGTAAGGTTATTTGCTTGTCTCTTCCTGTTCGTTTAAAATTCGCATTTGCGATAGGAATACGTGGCTCGTAATTCTCAATTGTAGTAATAGGAACATCGTCGCCAACAGTTTCTGCCATAAGATTGGCTGAAAAACCTACCGCTGCCCCTACCTCAAGAATGTTCTTAGGCTTGTTCATCTTAAGCAACAGCTGAAGCAAATTTACGGTCTCTGGCCTAATGATAGGCACATAGCTTTCAATTGCCTCCTGCTGAATCTCCTTAAGAACAGGACTAAGCTCTGGATAAAGGCTGTTTAAATAAGTGGTATATCTCTCATCGACTATCATCTTAAACTTCCATAATGATTGGAATAATCATAGGACGACGCTGTGTCTCGTGCCATACAAAATCAGAAAGGTTGTCTCTGATATCACCCTTAATCTTGTTCCAATCAGTAATATTCTTTTCTTCAAGAGACTCAACAGTATCTGCAAGCACTGCGCGAGCACTCTCCATTAAGTCCTCTGAATCTCTAACGTAAACGAAGCCTCGAGAAACAATATCAGGACCAGCCAAAACTGTACCTGATGCAGAATCAAGTGTAAGCACTACGATAATGATTCCATCCTCCGCAAGCTTCTGTCTATCTCTAAGTACGATGTTACCTACATCACCAACACCTATACCATCAACCATGATTGCGCCAGTGTGTACATGGCCAGAAATCTTTGAGTAGTTGTCACCAAGCTCAAGAATATCGCCAGAACGAATAATCTTGATGTGGTCGTGATCCCAACCAAGGGACTCTGCAATCTTGGCCTGAGCTGTAAGGTGCTTGAACTCACCGTGTACAGGAATTGCAAACTGAGGACGTACCAGAGAATAAATAAGCTTGATTTCCTCAGCGCAGGCATGGCCTGAAACGTGAACATCCTGCATAACAATCTGTGCACCGCGCATAGTTAAGTCATTAATAACATTTGATACTGCCTTCTCATTACCAGGTATTGGATGAGAAGAAAATACTATCATATCACCCGGCTTAATCTGCACCTTTTTGTGGGTACCATTGGCCATGCGGGAAAGTGCAGCCATTGACTCTCCCTGAGAACCTGTTGTTACAAGAACAACCTTCTCATCTGGATAAGCCTTAAGTGACTCAATATCGATAAGTGTATTGTCTGGAATCTGAAGGTATCCAAGCTTCTGAGCTGTATCAATTGTGTTGACCATTGAACGGCCCTCCACACATACCTTACGTCCATATTTATCTGCAGAATTGATAATCTGCTGAACTCTGTCTACATTTGATGCAAATGTTGCAATGATAATACGTGTCTTGTCATTGTCTGCAAAAATAGAATCGATGGTTTTACCAACCGTCTTCTCTGATGCAGTAAAGCCAGGACGTTCTGCGTTAGTACTATCACACATAAGGGCAAGTACACCCTTCTTGCCGATTTCACCAAGGCGCTGTAAATCGATAGGGTCACCGTAAACAGGTGTGTAATCAACCTTAAAATCGCCTGTGTGCACAACAATACCAGCTGGTGAATAAATTGCTAAAGCTGCAGCATCCTGAATACTATGATTAGTACGGATAAACTCAACTCTAAAATCGCCAGCGTTAATATGTGTACCGTATTTAACTACCTTACGCTTAACCTTGGTAAGCATCTTGTGCTCCTCGAGCTTGTGCTCGATAAGACCATTGGTAAGCTTAGTTGAATAAATAGGACAAACATTAAGCTCCTTAAATACATAAGGAATCGCCCCAATATGGTCCTCGTGACCATGGGTGATAAAGAATCCCTTAATCTTGTCTTGGTTTTCCTTGAGATATGTTACATCTGGAATAACCAGATCCACGCCCAGCATATCGTCCTCAGGAAATGAAAGTCCGCAATCCACCACAATAATACTGTCTCCATATTCGAAAGCAGTAATATTCATGCCGATTTGCTCAAGACCTCCAAGTGGAATAATCTTCAGCCTTTCAGCTGTCTGTTCAGTTGTCTTTTTCAAAAAAATAAACCTCCTAAATTCAATAAAATTTAATTAAAATTCAATGTCAGCATCCTCGCCAACTAACTCATCAAAAAGTTTTGCTACAGCATCAAACTCAACGTCATCTTCAACAAATTCGTAGACAACGTCTTCGCCTTCCTCTGCAATCTCTTTTAAGATAGTTGCTTCACTATCCTCATTTTCATCTTCGCTATCGCAAACTAATAAATATTTGTATCCTGAAAGCTGGGTCTCTTCAAGTACATAAAAAGTCAAATCTTCACCATCTGCGCCAGCTAAAATTATCTTTTCCATAAACACTCCTTCAATAATTATCTAACGACTAAGTATTACCTTAGCCTGCTAACCATTATTACTTGCGGTTGTCTAAGTAATCCTGGAGAATGATTGCTGCCGCAATTTGGTCGATAACCTTTTTGCGGTCCTTCTTGGCTACTCCAGATTCCTCGAGAATCTCATCCGCATATACGGTAGTAAGTCTCTCATCTACAAGTGTGATTGGGATATCAACACGCTTTTCAAGTAGTGCTTTAAATTTGAGCGTGTCCTCACAACGAAAGCCCTCGCTATCATCCATGTTGCGGGGATAGCCAAGGACAATTTCATCCACCTGATATTCTTCGCATATTTCCTTGATACGTACCAAAGTGTGCCTCAGTGCACTAGCTCGCTCGCGAGTGATTGTCTCAAACTCTTGTGCAGTCAAAAGCAAAGGGTCACTAATAGCGACCCCCACAGTTTTGGTTCCATAATCAAGACCTAGAATTCTACTTGCCATTACTTGCTCCAGCTTTCACTAGAAATGTATTCCTTTAAAAGCTCTTCTACAAGCTCATCACGTTCAACCTTCATAATAAGGCTTCTAGCATTATTATGACTGGTAATATATGTAGGATCACCAGACATAATGTACCCCACAATCTGGTTCACTGGATTGTAGCCTTTTTCCGATAAGGCACTGTATACCTGCTCGATAACATCTTTAACTCCAACAGGATTATCCTTCTGAACCTTAAAATATTGTGTGTTACTTAAATCTGCCATAATTACCTCGTCTCTCAATAATATCCCACAATATAGCAACCATTACTGCATTTATTGTAATATAGTAAGCCTTAAATTTCAACAACCAAGTACTGTCCATCCTCAGTTATATCAACGGCTCGGGCCTTGATAATGCAGTTTGATAAGTCCTGATTATCATAAGCCTTAACAGCACACTTAATGTATTCTTTTGAAAATCCTACAAAATACTCCTGCCCTGAAATCAATGCCTTTTCCTCAAAGAGAATGTCTAAAGTCTGACCAATGTGGGCCTTTCTATAGGCTAAAGTGCTTTCATTTCCAGCAGCTATTAAGCTTGCACTACGCTGCTTTTTTATTGTATTTGCAATCTGATTTGGCATAGTTGCAGCCTTTGTTCCGGCACGCTTAGAATAGGCAAATACATGAAGCTCATAAAAAGCAATCTTGTGAACATAATCCTCTGTTACCTTGTACTCTTCCTCTGTCTCACCTGGAAATCCCACAATGATATCTGTAGTGATTGCTGGGTCCTTGAAATACTTTCTAAGAATCTCTACTCCCTTAGTATACTGTTCAATTGTGTATTTTCTGTTCATTCTCTTTAATACAGTGTCGCAACCTGATTGAAGAGACAAATGAAAATGAGGACACATCTTGTAAAGAGCAGAAACTCTCTTTGCAAAATCCTCTGTTACAATCTGTGGTTCAAGGGAACCAAGTCTAATTCTTTCGATGCCATCAACTTCATGAACAGCCTCAAGTAAATCCGCCAGAGTAAACTCCGTGCCACTGCCAAAGGAGCTTAAATGAATACCTGTGATAACCACCTCTTTGTAGCCATTTTTAGCAAGGCCTTTAACCTCTTCAACTACGTCTCCTATTTCACGGCTTCTAATACGACCTCTTGCAAAAGGAATGATGCAGTAGCTGCAAAACTGATTGCACCCATCCTGTACCTTCAAGAAGGCTCTTGTATGCTCTGAGTCCTTTTCAATGTGCATGTTTTCGTATGAAACATTGCCATCGTTAATATCTATATAATCAAGAATTGGCTGCTTATCCAAATTAGCGTAGTACTCATGGATTCTCTCAACCAAGTCGTTCTTTTTGTTGTTACCAATGATGATGTCAGCGCCAAGCTCCTCAGGAATATCCTTTCCAAAGTTTTGAACATAGCAGCCGGCAGCAACTACACATGCTTCAGGATTCATCTTCTTGCATTTATGAATCATCTGACGGGATTTTCTATCTGCAATATTAGTAACAGAACATGTGTTGATAACATACACATCAGCCACTTCATCAAATCCAACGATAGTAAATCCATCCTTTTTTAAAAGCTCTTCCATGGCTTCCGTTTCGTATGCATTAACCTTGCAACCAAGGTTGTGTAATGCGGCTTTTTTCATTGTATTTAAAACCTTTCTAATTACCGTAATATTCAATAGTTTTGTTGACTTTTAACCACCTATGCTTTAGTATAATCCTATATATAAATTATAAAACTATTGAGGAGGCAGCAGCATGAAAACAGTTCAAATTTCTCTTAACTCAATCGACAAGGTAAAGTCATTTGTAAACACAATCAGCCAGTTCGATTATGATTTTGATCTTGTTAGCGGACGTTATGTTATCGATGCTAAGTCTATCATGGGTATATTCTCACTTGACTTATCTAAGCCAATCGATCTTACAGTTCACGCTGAGGGTGATGCAGAAGACGTTATGTCTACATTAAAGGATTACATCGTTTAATCCTACTTAAGTGGTAAATATTAGGAGCTTTGCTTAATTGCAAAGCTCCTTTTTTGTTATCTAACCTTGATTATCTCAACTGTATCAATAGCTTGCTTCATAAGCTCATCTATCTTTTCATCCAAATTATGCTCGTGCTTTTCAATAGCCTCAAGCTTTGGCTTAGTAACAGGATGCTTTGCTACGAAAATTGTACAGCAATCCTCATATGGAAGGATTGAAGTCTCGTATGTATCAATCTTTTCAGAAATATCTACAATGTCCTGCTTATCGAAAGCGATAAGTGGTCTGTATACAGGAAGGGAACAAACTGCATTTGTACAGTTAAGTGACTGCATAGTCTGGCTTGCCACCTGCCCAATTGACTCGCCTGTTACAAGTCCAAGGCAATCGTTTTCCTTAGCAAAATACTCAGCTATTCTCATCATATATCTACGCATAATGATTGTAAGCTCTTCGTGAGCACACTTCTCATAGATATAAAGCTGAATATCAGTAAAGTTGACAATATGTAAGTCAATAGGTCCAGAGTACTTGGCAACAAGCTTTGCCAAATCCACAACCTTGTTCTTGGCCTGCTCAGATGTGTAAGGTGGTGCATGGAAATATGTAGCTGCAAGCTTAACACCGCGCTTTGCAATCATGTAGCCTGCAACTGGTGAATCAATACCACCTGAAAGGAGAAGCATAGCCTTGCCTGCTGTACCTACTGGCATGCCACATGGGCCAGGAATCTCAGTTGAATAGATAGCAATGTTCTCTCTAACTTCAACGTATATAATCTTCTCGGGATGATGAACATCTACATGCATCTCTGGAAAAGCATCTAAAAGACGTGCTCCAATCTCTGCCGCAACCTCCATTGAAGTCATTGGATACTTCTTGTTGGCACGACGTCCCATTACCTTAAATGAGAAGTTCTTGTCAGGGAACTCTTCGTCCACATATTTGATGACATCCTCTGCCATCTTGTCGAAGCCCTCATCAGGAACAACAACTGTAGGACAAATAGCGCTGACACCGAACACATGCTGAAGGGCTTCAACTGCCTCGTCGTAATCATACTCGCCTTCAACGGCAACAAAAATACGTCCGCTTTGCTTACGAACTATAAACTTGCCCTCTACTCTATCTAAAGAACGCTTTATCTGTGTAACAAGAGCGTCCTCAAACATAAAACGATTCTTGCCCTTTACGCCTATCTCTGAATACTTAATCAAAAAAGCCTGGTAATTCATTTAAATCTCCTTCATGAGAATAACTTATTTAGTCATCATTGGAACCAAAGCTGTAAGAGCCTTGATAGCTTCTTCAACTTCTTCCATTGTATTGTCTGGGCTAAAGCTAAAGCGAATTGTGCGCTCTAACAAATCCTTTTCAAGCCCAATGGATTTAAGGGTTTCACTGATGGCAGGCTTGTTGGATGAACAAGCAGAACCAGCTGAGACGAAGATGCCATAGCTATCCTGTAAAGCATTTAGGATAACCTGTGCTCTCGTACGATTGCCCTTGATAGATACACTAACAATATGTGGCGCACTCTCATCGTCCACATGACCATTAACGCTGACACCATCAATATCAGAAACACCCTGAATTAATCGCCGTCTCATAGCATACATGTGCTCGCGATTGCTGTCAAGGTTATCATAAGCAGCCTTTGCAGCAATACCGAGACCTGCTATCGCT